>Ga0183100_1000983_pt1 | contig 16398 bp, 26 predicted proteins | sample Biomet2_FD_127789 | JGI IMG/M metagenome (GOLD analysis project Ga0183100, IMG submission 127789) | Microbial communities from bioreactor (seeded with anoxic lake sediment) at LBNL, California, USA - Biofuel metagenome 2 | ecosystem: Engineered > Bioreactor > Anaerobic > Unclassified ...
CCATAAACAAGGAGAAATAAGCAATGAAAGAAAGTCAAATTGAGGCCAAGCTGGTCCGGATGGTGCGTGACCGGGGCGGCCTGTGTTATAAATTCGTTTCGCCGGGTAATCCCGGTGTGCCGGATCGGATCGTGATTACGCCGGATGGACGATCCGTTTACGTAGAGCTCAAAACGGAAGTTGGCCGGTTGGCGGCCATTCAGCAGTGGCAGCAGCGTGAGATGCAAAAGCGGTGCCTGGATGTTCGGGTGTTGAAAGGGCTGCCGGAGGTCAAGGCTTTTGTGGAAGAGGTGATGCCACGATGAAGTTTATACCTCATCCGTACCAGCGTTACGCCGTGGAGCGGATCATTCAGGACCCGGCTATCGGGCTTTTCCAAGACATGGGATTAGGCAAGACTGTGGAAACTCTGACGGCCATCAACGATCTGCGGTATAACCGCTGGCAGGTATCACGGGTGTTGATCGTTGCGCCGAAAAAAGTGGCAGAGGCGACCTGGCAGAACGAGGCGCAGCAGTGGGACCACCTAAAGCACCTGCGAATCGTTTCTGTACTGGGTACCGCAAAGCAGCGTATCAAGGCCCTGTACACACCCGGCGATATCTGGGTGATTAACCGGGAAAATATCCCGTGGCTGGTGGATTACTACCAGCAGGATTGGCCATTCGACATGGTGGTACTTGACGAGTCCAGCAGCTTCAAGAATTCGCAGTCTAAGCGATTCAAGAAGCTAAAGCTGATGCGTAGCCGCATTTCCCGCATTGTAGAACTGACCGGCACCCCCGCGCCAAACGGTCTTGAAGACCTTTTCGCGCAGATCTATTTGCTGGACGGCGGAGAGCGTCTAGGCCGCACAATGACGAGCTACCGGGAGCAGTTCTTCACGCAGGATTATGCGTACCCGGGGCAGCAGTACCGGACATATTCGCCGCAGGACCGTGCCGACAGCCGCATACAGGATGCGATCTCCGATATCTGCGTCAGCATGAAGTCCGAGGATTATTTGAGCTTGCCGGAGTACATTGAGGACACTGTGCCGGTGGTATTGGACCCGACGGCGAAAAAGGCCTACGACAAGCTGGAAAAGGATATGCTGCTGGAAATCGACGAGGATACGATCACCGCCGGGAGCGCCGCGGTGCTGACCAATAAACTGCTGCAGCTGTGCGATGGCGCAGTGTACGACGTGGACCACAAGGTAACGGAGATCCACCGGTGCAAGATCGAGGCGTTTCTGGAAGTCATCGAGCAGCTGCACGGAGAGCACGCGCTGGTGTTCTACAACTTCCAGCATGATCGGGACCGCATTGTCGAAGCGCTGAAAGGGTCCGGTCTCCGCGTTCGTGTCTTTCACGGGCCCCAGGATGAAAACGACTGGAACGCAGGCGAGGTTGACATTCTTCTTGCACATCCGGCCAGTTGCGCATATGGCCTAAATCTCCAGCGAGGCGGACATCACGCCATCTGGTTCGGGCTGACGTGGAGTCTGGAACAGTACCAGCAGGCAAATAAGCGGCTGCATCGGCAGGGCCAGCAGTATCCCGTGATCGTCCACCACATGATTGTGCAGGGCAGCGTGGATCAGGACGTCATGGCAGCGCTGCAGGCCAAAAGCGATACACAGGAAACGCTGATGCAGGCATTGAAAGCGAGAATTGAGAAAGCGAGAAGGTCATGAGCAGAAAACCAGTATTACCTTACGACATTCGGCAGGAATGCCTTTGGATTGTCCGCGGCTATGACCGGCGCGTGAAAGCATACCACGAGGCCCGCCGAGAGATCATCGACGGTGCAGCTTGCGGATTTGTAGATACAAAGGCCACAAAGGACAAGCCAAGTGTGAGAGCGTTTCTGCCACACTCCGGCGGAGACAGCAGACCCGCAGAGAACAAAATGGAGCAGTTGGCCGCTGTCGAGGACTGGCCGGAGACGCAGCGCATGAAGGCAGTCGAGAATGCCAAGCTACATATCGGACTTGATTTGGAGAATGAGGAGCTGCGGCAGCGACTGATAGAGGGGATTTGGCTGAATTGCATCAACCGGCATGAATATCCGTTTCGATACTTGAACCTGTCTGGGATAGAGAAGACGTATTTCTATAACCAACGTGACGAGTTTTTGTTCAGTGTAGCAAGTAATTTAGGTATAATATGAAATTGCGGTCTGCGCCACCTTAAACGAGCGTAATATGTCAGTGTGGAATTCCATAAATCCAAGGATTTCCTCCTAATGGGAGCCGTCTTCACTTCAACCCGCTGCCATGAATATAATGGGATGGAAGGTGGAGATGGAGTTGTTTGTAAAAATAACAGACCCTGAAATCTTTATTTATGACGGAGAAACTGGCGAACCCGTGTCACAGACAAGATTCAGCTTATCCGCGGAAGCGGAAAGAGCATTACTCGATCTGGTCAATTACAATATAATCCCACCAAAGCTATTGCTACTTAACCTAAGATTTCAACCGGCAGAGCACTATATCCCGCCATCGCTGGATAGACCGGTTAAGCGCGTAGGAGCTATCAGGGGGTTATTTACAGATTCTGCTTCGGGGGAATTGATACCAGTGGAAATACGCATCAGATACGACGCAAGGGCGAGAGGAAATCTGTTAGGGGGAGAATACTTTTTTGATAGCGTAGAGTACAGCAATATAGAACTGGAAGAAATAATCTATTTAAAACAGCCGTCCTAAAGGACGACTGTTTTTTTAAGTAAAAAGGCATGGGGTTTGCTTTGAAGGTCGGTTTCAATTTGGCAATGTGGGTATTGTCTGCGCTGATTTGGTAGGCAGGGGCGGGAGCCGTAGTGCAGAACGAGGCGGTAAAAGGACGGCCTGGAAAAACTCATGCGTTAACTCCTGCGCATGGTGCCGTCCTGCCGCTGAATTATTTTTAAACAAGAGAGGTGGGGGAGTCCGTTGTGGCAAAAGGTAAGTTTCAAAAATGGCTGGAACCGGATGGACTCTTACTTCTGGAAGGATGGGCCCGCGACGGCCTGACTGACGAACAGATAGCTTCAAATTGCGGGATTACAGCATCAACGCTGTACGACTGGAAAGGTAAGTATTCGGAGATTTCGGAGGCCTTAAAAAAGGGCAAAGAAGTCGTTGATATTCAGGTCGAGAATGCCTTGCTGAAGCGTGCCCTTGGGTATCGGTATGATGAGGTGACACGGGAAAAGACCATGGATCGAAAAACTGGGTTCTCCTGTCTGACAGTTACGAAGAAAGTCACGAAAGAGGTTCTTCCCGACACCACGGCGCAAATCTTTTGGCTGAAGAACCGGAGGCCGGATAAGTGGCGCGACAAGATCGATGTAAATGCGCCGGGCGCACAATCCGCAGAGGATGATCCCGTTACCAAGAGCCTGAAGGAGACAATCAATGCTGTCGGAGAAGCAGATAAAGATTCTTAAATGGCCATATACCGGCCGCACGGCGCTGATCTGCGATGGCGCGGTACGCTCCGGCAAGACCTCCATCATGACGGTGATATGAACTTTGCAGACTGGTATACAGACCGTGCGGACGTTTACCGTGGCTCTGATGTCAAAGCCGGAAACATCACGAAGCGTGAACGCGCGCTGATTGCCTCCGGGGTTCCGTGCCGAATCTATCAGTCCTCAAAGTCATCTGTGACCATGGCGGATACTGCGGCCCATGTGACCGGCTCTGACAAGCTGATGTGCGGCATGGATGCGGATGTTCGTAAGGGTGATGAATTGCTGATATCCCGGAGCGGCGGCGAACCCACGCGCTACTTTGCAGGAAAGCCGCAGGATTACCCGGAACCGTTCGGGGCGGTCCTGCCTGGTCTTGCGCATAAGGAATTGTCCATTATGCAGGAGGAGCGGACATGAGCTTCGGGGACGCCATGCAGCGCCGGGCGGATATCCTTCGGAAGCGCGGCGCTGATATGGACAAGACCTTTATGGAAATTTCAAAGGGCGCCACGATGAAATATGTCGATGTGGCCACGGAGAAAACGCCGCCTAACACCGGTGACGTGGGCGGAACCAACACGCAAAGCGGAGAGCTAAAATCACATTGGGCTGCCGATAGCATTACGGTTCCGCAGGTCTACCGGTATACCTCCGATGGGAACGAGTACGAGACGCTGGGGCAGAACAACGTGCAGTATGCATCTTACGTCGATCAGGGACACCGGATGGATAAGCATTTTGTTCCGGGCCTCATAATCGACCCCGTGACGAATCGGCTTGAAAAGGTCAGCCCTGACGTTGGCGGTATCATGGTGGGAACCAAAACGGCCTATGTCCCCGGAGTGTTTATGTCGGAAGCCGGACGCGACGCTTATGAGGAATTTGCTCTGAAGGAAATGAACCGGCTGCTGCGGGAGGTGATTAAGCCGTGAACTATACGCTGTCTGATGTAAATCAGTCCATTGCTAATGCCGTTGTTTCAGCCATTCCGAGTGTTACGGTCTATGACAATCCGAATCAGCAGGATACGAAGCTACCCGCAGTGTTTGTCAATTACCGGGGCGAGCAGCCAACGAAGCGCGGAATCGGCAACCAGTGGACGCAGACGCTGAAATTTGATCTGAGTTATACGGTTGACTACAACCTCCCAAACATGAATGACCTGTACCGTGCAGCGGCTGACGCGCTTGCATATGCGTTGACCGAGTTACAGTATGCCGATGGCGTGAAGCTTCGCACGCTAAACCACTCCTGGTATATAGAACTGGACGCACTACACTACCAGTTTGACGTGCCTGTGCGGTTCATGAAGCCGTACAGTCCCAAATACATGCAGACGATGACATTGGAGGAAAAAAGCAAATGAAAAGTGAGATGAAGTATTCCACTGAATCTCTGCTGCAAAGCAAAGCGCTGTCCGGCTATCAGCAGGATTTCGCAAGAGTGGTTTTGAAAGAGCCGGAATATACGATAAAAGATGCAAAAGCCGCTCTTGACGGCTTCTTTGGAAAGGACGTGAAGTAATGGCCGGTGGAACCTGGACCAGGCAGAATAAAACGCTGCCCGGCTTTTATCTGAATATCAAAAGCGCCGCCGTCAGCTCCTCCAATTATGGTGAGAGTGGGATTGTGGCAATCTGTGAGCCTTTGAGCTGGGGGCTGGTGGCGCAGATCACAAAAGTTGACTTCGACACGGACGTTTTCCACGTACTGGGGTACGATTTGGACACTTCCGCCGAGATGCTTTTCCTGCGTGAAATCTTCCTCGGCTCTGTTAATGCCGATGGGTCTGCACGGTCTGCGGGTGCATCCGCCGTATTGCTATACCGTCCTGCGGCCACGGGAGCGGCGCAGGCTGCTGCGACGCTGGGCAGTTTGACCGCGACGGCAAGCTATCCCGGCATTCGCGGAAACGGCATTTCCGTGTCCGTGGCGGCTGATCCGGATAACGAAGGAAACTTTATCGTCAGTACCTTTGTTGACGGGGTCATGCAGGATTCCCAGTCTGTGACGGCGATTGCAAACCTCACAGACAATAGTTGGGTGAAGTTCTCCGGGAGTGGGGTTCTGTCCGCGAGCGCGGTGACTGCGCTTTCCGGTGGACTGAATGGGACTGTTGACGCGACTGCTTATGCCTCGTTCCTGACCACTCTGGAGCCGGAGAAGTTCGATGTGGTGATTTATGACGGAACCGAGGCAACCGTTTCTGCATCGATGGCGGCATTTGTGAAACGGCTCTGCGAGAAAGAGGGAAAAAAGGTACGCCTTGTACTCCCTGGATATCCGCAGGCCGATAACGAGTCCGTCACCTCCCCTGTAAACGGCATTGTACTGAGCGACGGAACAACGCTGACGGCGGCACAGTCCTGCTGGTGGGTGGGCGGATGCTCCGCCGGGGCCAAGTACAATCAGGATTTGACCTATGCGGTTCATCCCAATGCGTCTGGGGTCAATCCTAAGTACACCACCTCCCGGACGTCGGATCTGATCACGGCGGGCAATCTGGTGTTTTTTGAGGACGAGGGGTCCGTGCGGATTTACTACGACATCAACACGCTGACCACCTACACCAGCGACAAGCAGAAGGTGTTTTCAAAGAATCGTCCCATTCGGACGCTGTATTACATCGCCAATTACCTGTACCGGGCTTTTGCGGATAACCATATCGGTAAAACGGACAACACTTCCGACGGGCGCAGCCTTGTGAAAAAGGAAGTCATTAGTCTGCTGATGACGATGCAGGCCAACCGTGCGGTGAAGAACTTCGTGGCGGATGATGTGACGGTAGAGACCGGCGGAGACGGGGACGCCATTGTGGTGACTCTGGCTGTGCAGCCGGTGGATGCCATCGCGAAAATCTACATGAAGCTTGTTGTGAACTAAGGAGGGGGAAGAAATGGCATTTTTACTTGCCCGTGACGCCCTGAACGGAAAAGAGGGCAAAGCCTTCGCCACCATCGACGGACGGAATGTGGAGCTGTTCGGTCTTAAGAAGTTTGAAGCCAATGCAGAGTTTGAAGACGCCAAGTTTGCGGTTGTTGGCTCCCGGACTACGCAACACAAGCCGAAGGAAATGAATATTTCCGGTACATTCACGATCTACTACGGGACCCCGGAATTCATTAAGATTGCGCATCAGTATCAGGCAACCGGGAAACTTCCGATGTTGACGCTTCAGGTAACCAACGAGGATGCGTCAACATCGGTTGGTACACAGACGGTCGCCTACTATGGTGTGGTGCTGAGCAAAATTCCACTTTCACTGCTAGACGAATCGGCGGATTTTCTGGAAGAAGAGATCAGCTTCACGGCATCCAGCTTCGAGCCGCTGAGCAACTTCAATGCCCCGGCAAATCTGGGCAGCTAATAGGAGGACAGTATGAGTAATTTAGAAGCCTTCCTGCATCCCGTGCAGGCGCAGGAGACGAAGGAAATCATTATTTCCAACCGGTTCCAGCAAGACGGAAAACCCGTGCCGTTTGTGATCCGCGCTTTGTCCGAGGAGGAGAGTCAGAAGATCCGCGAAAGCTGTACACGTAAGATCAGAAACCGCGCCGGTAGTGTGTCTTCCGAGTTCGATGCGAATGCCTTTTCCATCAAGATGCTGATTGCTGGCACCGTAACGCCGGACTTCTCCGCAAAGGAAGTATGTGACGCATATGGGACCAATGACCCGACGGAGGTTCCGGGCAGGATGCTTTTGGCGGGAGAGTACAACAAGCTTTCCGACGCAATCGCTGAGTTCTCCGGGTTTGGCGATGACATCGAGGAGCAGGCAAAAAACTAATTGAGGGCGGGATGGACCGTGACACCGCGGTGGCGTATTACTTGTGCGTGCGTCACGGAGTCCTGCCCCATACGGTTTTGGAAATTCCGGAACGGGAAAAGGCATTGATCCTCGCCATGGCGCAGAAAGAGGCCAGAGACGCGAAAAAGGGGTGAGTAGATGGCAGAAATCAGAGATCAACTAACACTGGTAGACCGGTTTTCCAGCACTTTAGACCGATACGCAACCAAAATGAGCGCATCCGCTAAAATGTCCAGAGCAGCAGAGCGACAGGTTACCGCGGCCAATACCAGTATGGCGGGGACCACCAGCGCCGCAATGACGGCAGCAGCGGAAAGCACGACTAATTCTACTGTTGAAATCTCCGGCGCCACACAGAGCCTGATTGACCGTCTCGCCGCCGCACAGGATGCGCTTGCACAGTCGTTTACGTCCACGCAGGCAAAGCAGAATCTATCTTCACTGGAGCGGCAGATGAAGCGCGTGGGGCTTGTGTGGATGTCCACGGCTGCGGAGGAGGAATCCGCCACGCTCCTGACCAAAGACAGTCTGAGCGATCTGGCACGGCAGGGTATGGTAACCGCCAGCGCCGTCGCGGAAGGTTCGTACAAGGCAGCACAGGCAAGGCAGGAAGACGCCGCAGCTGCCGCAGCCGAAAAGGCGGCCGCCCGAGAAGCTGCAGCGGCGGCGAAGACGGAAAACGCTGCACGGCAGGGGCTTTTTAGCCGGTTGGCGCAGCATACACAGGGCCTTATTAAAAACTCCATAGCCGCCGCAAAAGCCAGACAGGCCCACGACGCGCTGGGTAATAAGCTGCTGCGGATGGGAGCACTCCTGTTTACTGCCCGCAGAATCATGCGGTTCCTAGCAGATACCATAGAACGTGCGCCGAGCGGCATTCAGAAATCGTGGAACAAAATGACTAATGGTTTGCGGGATACGTTGGCGCGGGGTTTCGTTTCCATGCTAAAAGCAATGCAGCCCGCTATGAACCGGTTTAACAAATTCATGGCCAGTCCGGCAGGGCAGCGTATGGCACGGGGCCTTGAGACGGCTATGAGCCTGCTTGGGCAGGCTGTCGGCGTTGTTCTGGATAAGATCACGGCTCTGGGAATGTGGATTGGAAACAACTTCACGACGGTGATGGAAGGGGCCGGGGTGTTGGCGCTGGCATATGCCGCCAGTATGGTGACCGCTGCAATTGCTACAATGGCAATGAACTGGCCTCTAACGCTGCTGATTGCTTTGACCGTAGCTGCAGTAAAAGGAATGCAGCAGGCAGGATATACAGCGGAAGATGTTTTTTCTCGCATCGGGCAGGGCTTTGGATGGCTCTACGCTTTTGTTTACAATTTATTTGTAGATCTCTATAACCAAGTTGCAATATTTGCAGAATTCTTTGCTAATGCATTTCATGATCCGCTGGCCGCGGTTGCACACCTGTTTTTTGATACATTCGGTAATATTCTAAGCATGGTGGAAACCGTCGCAAAGGCCATTGATAAACTGACAGGTTCAAGTCTGGGGGCAGCGGTATCTGGATTCAGAACCGACTTGCAGAAATGGACAGATGAGACATTTGGAAAGAACTCCATTGTCATTGATCGCAAAGAGAAAATCAGCTACACAGATACCATGGCAAAATGGGGAGTAAAAGCCAGTTCCTTTGCGGACAAATTCACCAACTTTTCCCTTGATAACGCCACGGCATCTACGCTCAAAAACATCGACAAGAACACTTCCTCAATCAGCAAAAAACTGTCCGACGAGGATTTGAAGTATCTTGAAGATGTGGCCATCCGAAAGTATGAGCGCAATTCCAACACCACCCTTGCGCCGCAGATCAAGGTAGTGATGCAGGGTAACGCGGATAAGTCTGTCGGGTACGACATCGGAAATGCCATCGCGGACATTCTGGCGCGTCAGGCGGCGTCTCATACCAGCCTGACAACGCAGGGGGTGTAAACCATGCCGAACCAATACGGAATCTACCTGACGGCGGAGAACGTGACAATCCGCTTTCCTGTCAACCCGCAGGAGCTTTCCATCTCCTACCCACAGAACAACGAGACCTACAATGTGCTGGCCCTCGGTGAGATCATTCAGCCGCGAAAACCCGGCCTTGCAAAAATCTCATGGGAAGACGGTCTGCTTCCCGGAAGTCCGGATTCTTCGTATGTTCTGACGTCGGGAGATTTTGAAGCTCCGGAATTCTACATCAAGTTTCTAAACCGCTGCAAGTCCCTCGGGACGGTCTGTACGTTGACGATTGACCGTCGGTACGAGGACGGCACACCGTTTCATTCCGACTCCTTTGCCGTGGTGGTGGGCGATTTCACCCCCACAGAAAAGGGTGCGGAGACCGGAGACTTCTACTATTCCATTGCGTTCACGGAGTACCGGGATTATATTCCCGGCTCTGTGACGCTGGAACAGAAATCTACAACGGCGGCAGTCGCGGTTACGCAGAAGGCCCGCGCAGTGCCCGCCGGCAAGCTAGTGGTCGGCGCAAAGGTTACGGTGACAGGAACCTACTACTACACGAGCGCTGGAGCGAATCCGCACGGAAGCGGAAGCGGCCGCACTGCTGTTGTCTCCCGAATAATGACCTCCGGGGCCTATCCAGTTTTGCTCCGCACGACCGCCGGTGGTCTGCTTGGCTGGTGTAAAAAGGACGCGGTGAAAGTGCAATGACATATTCCTTGCTTATCCAGAACCGAAACAGCGGAAAGATTTACGAGTGCGCCACGCTGACGAAAACCGTGACGCTCTCCACAAAGCGGACAGGTTCCCCGGCGTCCCTGACATTTGACCTGTTGAAGAGTGGAAACCTGGCGTTCTTCGAGGGAGACCCGGTACGCTTTTCTGTGGGCGGGGAGCTGCTGTTTTACGGCTATGTTTTTATCAAAGAAAAAGACCGCTGGGGGAACATCTCCGTCACCGCATACGATCAGACGCGCTATTTGCTGGCAAAGCAGTCCTATCGCTTTTCCGGTGTGACGGCAGAGGGGATCATCCGACGCATTGCAAACGATTTTCAGCTCAACGTGGGCGCTCTGGCAAGCACCGGGTACACCATTCCATATCTGGACTTCGGGGGTGGCAAGGGCTGTCTGGACATCATTCAGAGTGCCTTGCAGCAGGTAACGCTGAACACCGGAAAGGTGTTTGTGTTTTACGATGACGGCGGGGCACTGGCGCTGAAAGAATCCGCGCAGTGGCGTTCCAGCGTGACCATCGGGGACGGTTCCTTTGCGACGGACTACACCTACAAGACCGATATTGACAGCGATACATACAATGCGGTCAAGCTGGTGCGCCCGAACGAAAAGACTGGGCACGGCGATGCGTTTGAGGCACGGGACAGTTCTACCATCAAGAAGTGGGGGTTCCTACAATATTACGATCAGGTAGACGAAAACCTTACCGATGCGCAGATCAAATCCATGGCGCAGACCATGCTTGCCTATTGCAATCGGGTACTTCGGACGCTTTCCATCGAATCACTGGGCGTTCCCGGATTGCGGGCGGGTCAAATGATCTTTATTCGAATTAAAGACCTGGGTGATATTTCGCTTTCCAAATATGTGATGCTGGAATCTGTGGAGCACACGTTTGAGGAGGGCAAGCACACGATGAAATTAGAAACCAGAGCGTTGAACGGAGATTGATACTATGGAACTGATTGAGGTAATCCAGTCGATCGTGCAGGGCGCCATTAAATCGTCCGACCTCTCTGATCTGGTAATCGGGACAGTTTCAAAGGTTTCGCCGCTGCAAATCACAGAGGAGAATGTGAGTGACCCGATTCCGGCGCAGGCTCTGCTTCTGACAGCCGCGGTTGTAGAAAAGAAGATTACCACGCTGCGGCATAACCACGCAATTTCCAATGCCTACACTGAGGAAGCGCTTGGCAATGTCGTGTGCTACGAGGCAGGGAAAGCACTCCCAAATGAAGCCGGGTATGTCACGCTGAATCGCGGCCTTGCGGTGGGAGATCAGGTCTTAATGCTCCGGGTATCCAGCGGGCAGCGGTATATTATCTTGTCGAGAATTTTTAAGGGGGGCTGAACATGGCGACTCTTCCGGCGGGTATCACATTGGGGACGGAAGTCACCTTTGAAAGCTACCCCACAAGAACCTGGCGTGTTGATCAGAACACATGGCGGGTATCCGGCTTCACGGATGAATTAATAGCCATGGCACAGGCGGTTCAAATCGCGCTGAACATCCGCCGGTTCCGTTGGCAGATCTACACACCGAATTCCGGGCATGAGATCGAGGCGGAAGGATACGGGGTTGAAACGGCGCGAGTACGGCTGACCAACCAAATCCGGGACGCACTTTTGCAGGACGACCGGATTACGGATGTCGCAGACTTCACATTTACGGCGCCGGAGCCGGGAAACTTGGTTGCGGCCTTTACCGTAAAAACCATTTTTGGAGACCTCAGAACGGAGGCGAACGCGGCGTGATTGATTTTTCTAGAAGTAATTTTGCTAATTTTCTCAAGACCATGCTGGGTAATGTCCCCGGTGATGTAGATAAGCGGGAAGAATCGCTGATCAACACCGCCCTGGGCCCTGCTGCATATGCGCTGGAGGATGCGTATATCGACCTGGAGCAGATGCAGGCCGGGGCGCACGTACAGACGGCGGTTGGAGCTGATCTGGATGCCTGCGCCGCCGACATGGGACTTTCCCGCAAGAACGCAGCGGCGGCGGTGCGGCTGGGCGCGTTCAATGCATCTGTCCCGCTGGGAGCCAGATTCTCCACAAACGAGGCCGGCGCTGTCAGCTTTATTGTAACGAGCGTGTCTCCGTCGTATCAGCTTACCTGCGAGACACCCGGAGCTGTCGGAAATAATTACACTGGGGACCTCACAGCGATCACCTATGTAGACGGACTGACAACGGCGCAAGTAACGGACATCCTAGTCCCCGGTGAAGACGAGGAAAGTGACGATTCCCTTCGTACCCGCTGTATCGACCACCTGAACAGCAACCCGTTCGGCGGGAATGTGGCAAGCTACCGGGAATCGGTCGGTGCGATTGACGGCGTTGGAGGCGTGCAGATTTATCCGACGTGGGACGGAGGTGGAACGGTGAAGCTGTCCATTACCGGTTCGGATGGGATGCCCGCCAGCAGCGAACTGATCAGCACTGTGCAAACCGCTGTTGACCCCACGCAGAATTCCGGGCATGGATATGGTCTTGCACCGATCGGGGCACAGGTAACCGTAACCGCTCCGGCGGCGGTATCTGTGAATATCTCTGCGACGGTCACGGTGGCAAACGGCTACACACTAGCACAGCTAACCGAGTTCATTCAGACTGCAATCGGCCTGTACATCAAGACGGTGCGTGATTCGTGGGCTGCACCCATCACCGCCGGAGGAACGGACTATGCCTCCGTGATCTATCGGGCCAGAGTCATGACGGCAATTCTTTCCGTTACCGGTGTAGTGAATGTGACAAATTTGCTTCTGAACGGAGCGGACGCTGATGTGCAGCTGACGGAGACCGGAACAGCCCAGCAGCTGCCGGTGCTTGGGACGGTGACGCTGAGCTGATGGATGCGAATTTGATTCAATATCTGCCTGACTGGTTCCGGCAGATCAAGGATTATCAGTATTTGATGCAGTCGGAGACGGGCCAGTTTGAGATTCTCGCCGCGTTGATAGACGCGGTGCATCAGAATTTTTATGTTTCCACCGCGGACGAAGGGACGATATCAGACTGGGAGAATCTTCTCCACATCATTCCGAATACACAAATGGAGACGCAGGACTTCCGGCGGGCGAGAATCATCAACCGGCTATCCTACAACCCGCCTTTCACGCTTCCCTATCTTTACAACCGTCTTAATTTGCTGATTGGCCTTGGAAAATGGGCCGTGACGGTTGACTATGGAAACTATACGCTCTATGTAGAGGCGGCGGCGGAGAATCAGGCGTGGGCCGGGGAAGTGCTGGCGACAATCAACACGATCAAGCCGTGCCATATCGTCTATACTTCTCGCCCGTTACTCCCGGCCGCACTGCAAATGAGTGAGACCGTCAGCCTGAGCAAGGCGGTTTATAACTATCGGCTTGCGTACTGGGGGCTTGGGCAGCTCCCGTTTACCAATCACGAAGATTTGGGGGTGGTTGTTACGGCAGACCAGGGTACAATTCAATCCGCGCTGCTGAACAGTGTTGCGTCATATACGGCGTCAGATGTGGCAAAAGCGAGAATCAACGGCAGCGTTGAAATTACAGATTTTCTCGCAAAGGAAGCGTCCGGGGATACGGCGACTGTGTCCTACGCGGTGACAGCGGCACAGGCATCCACAATCACACAGGTGGAATTGCTGAACGCTGCGGGGGATGTCTTGGAAAAGGCTCCCGTCTATATCCCGGTGAGTGATCCGGTTAATATCACACACAGAATTCCGGTGAAGGAGGGAATGGCATAATGGCGAACAAACCGATTGCATCGAATCTTCCGGCGGACTTACCCACCAATTGGCAGACAAATCAGATTGTTAGTCCGAACGGTACGGAAGTTGGTCTCGATGCACAGCATGGTTTTAACTATCTTGCAAAGCAGGTCAATGACGCGCAGACGGGCGTGAACGCGATCAACGACGCCTTTCCGGGCCTCGCGACGACCAAGACGCTGACGGTCACCGTGCCGGTGAGCTGGACGGCCAGCGGGAGCTTCTACTACCAGCAGGTAAGCATTGCCGGGATGCTGGCGACGGACAACCCCGTGGCGGACATCCTGCCCGGCAGCGACAACGCTGCCAACAAGCTCTACGCCGAAGCGTGGAGCAAGGTGCAGTCTGGCGAACCGATGAATGGAGCGGTGAAGCTGTGGGCTACCAGTGCGCCGACGACCGCGTTTACGCTTCAACTTAAAATTACTAGAACAGGGAATGAAACAGGCCAAGGTAAGTGCATTCTGGCGGGGCATCCCCCGGTTGGCGGACAGATTGGATATGGGACGTACACCGGGGACGGCGCGGCAACACGGACAATCTTACTGGGCATCACACCAAAGTGGGTGCTGGTTACAAATAAATACGGACAGGTTGGAACGTGGTATATGTCGGAAAATATCTGCGGTGGACTTGCGGTAGAAAACAGCCCTCTTGATGGTGATACGCTTAAAGTAGTAAGCGGAGGATTCCAAGTAAAATTCTTGTATGTACAGAGCTCCGGCGGCACACCATATGCAACCAATAGCCAAAGCAGTGTGTACAACTATATTTATGGCACCTGACCGCCGTACCCTGAGGAAAATATCTTAATATCCAAAAGGAGGCAAGCCTATGTATATCATCACTGGCAGCACCAAGCACTACGCCGTGGCCTCGACGGCCCTGGGTATCGTGGAAGTGCGCTACACACTGGAGGAGATCCCGGCGGCGCTGGGGACCACGGTAAAGCTCTACGCCGACGACGGCGCGTGCATCCGAGAGGACGCCGTGGCGGACTGGGAGCATCCCCGCATTGAGGGCAACACCATCATCCTGAGCAACACGGCCCCAGTGGAGCCGGTGGAGTCTGGAGAAAAAACTGACCAGGGGCCGGATATTCTGACTCAAACCCAAATTGCCTTTGCGGAACTGGCTGAAACCGAATCGGCGCACGACCTTGAAAATAAGCTAGCTCTCGCGGAACTGGCTGAAATGATTGGAGGAGCAAATGGCTAAAATCTATTACGATCTGATTAAGGCGGGTTACCGGACAATTGAGCAAGTCCCGCTAACATGGCGTGCCGCGGTGCAGGCTCTGCTTGACGCGGATATGTAAGGCGGAGCGGATGGAAAGTATTGTCGTAGCTTTTATTACCGGCGGTCTGGCACTGGTAGGCGTAGTCATATCCAACAATGCTGCCGCCGACAAGACCCAGACGCAGATCAGCACGGCGCAGGCTGTCACCGATACCAAGCTGGAGGAACTGACCCGGGAGGTGCGCGAACACAACAACTTTGCAAGGCGCGTCCCGGTGATGGAGGAGCAGATCAAGGTGGCAAACCACCGCATTCAAGACCTGGAGGACGCGGAGCGGAAGGAGAGCTAAATGGAACCGAAAGAAAGCACAAAAATCCGGGACAAGCCCGGAATCCGGAAGACCATAAAAAAGAAACTGAGCAAGACCCGAAACATTATTTTACTGGCGGCAATCGGAATGGTAGTTTTCTATGCGCTGGCAGACATCGTTTTCGGCTTCCTACATACCGGGGATTATTCCGTGGCACAGTTCGATGCGACGCTGACCAGCGAATGGTTTTCCTTCTGGAAATGGGTGGTTTCCGTCGGCGGTGGTATCACCGTAGCAAAGACGTTAAAGGGAAACACCAACTCAGACGATGACGAAACAGACCTTCCCACGTCGGGCAGAGTAGTATGAAAGGATAGGTACATATCATGTTTGATAAAATTCAGGATATTTTACTTACGTTGATTCTGGCGATCGTATGTGGTACCTTTGCTTGGCTGGCAAAGACCAACAAACAGCGCGTCTTGACGCAGGTCACAGACCTGGTTCAAAAGACCGAGAAAGCCATTCAGGGCACCAACATGGGCGCAGAGAAAAAGGCCCTTGTGATTGCCCAGCTCGAAGCTGCTGGTGTGTCGGTGAATAGCTGGCTGTCCTCCCAGATTGATGTGATTGTTAATACGCTGAACAGTAAGGGCGCGTGGCTGGCAGAGCAGACACAGGAAGCAATCTCCGGCCTTGCGTCCGGCAACACCACGGAAAGCGAGGCTCCTAATGCGAACGCGTGAAGATGTCCTGCGGATTGCGGCGGCGGAGATCGGCGTCAAAGAATCCCCGACGGGCAGCAACCGTGTGAAATACAATACGGCATTCTACGGGCGTGAGGTATCCGGTGCGGCCTATCCGTGGTGTTGCGCGTTTGTATGGTGGGGGTTCAAACAAGCAGGATTTAGCCTGCTTAAGACCGCGTCCTGCACGGCACTGGCGGCCGCCTACAAAAAGGCGGGACAATGGGTAGATTACGGCCTAAAACCCGGTGATATCGTAATGTTCGACTTTACCGGGCAGAAAAAGATCACGCAGCACGTCGGAATCGTGGAGAAGATCGTGAACGGCTGGGTGTACACCATCGAAGGCAACACCAGCCTTACCAGCAATGGTAATAACCTCTTCTTTCTAA
>Ga0183100_1000984_pt1 | contig 16392 bp, 19 predicted proteins | sample Biomet2_FD_127789 | JGI IMG/M metagenome (GOLD analysis project Ga0183100, IMG submission 127789) | Microbial communities from bioreactor (seeded with anoxic lake sediment) at LBNL, California, USA - Biofuel metagenome 2 | ecosystem: Engineered > Bioreactor > Anaerobic > Unclassified ...
TCTTTTGGAAAGCTTATCTATCTTATCATATCAAAACCGCTTTGTCAAGCCCTTTTTTCGACTTTTTTTCAAAGTTTATATCTTCGAAATCTCAGTCTTTATTAAGTTCTCAGCCCAGCGCCTCAATACGACTTGACTATAATATCATAGTGTTCCCCCCTTGTCAACCGGTTTTTCTGATTTTTTTCATTTTTTTTCTATTTTTGCACCGAGGCCTTGTAATTTGCCTACAATATTGTCATAACCCCGTTCGATATGCGCAATTTCTCCGATTTCTGTATCCCCTTTCCCTGCTAGTCCTGCAAGGATAAGTGCTGCCCCGGATCGCAAGTCAGTAGCATTTACTTTGGCACCAGTCAGAGCAGTAACGCCTTCGACAACAGCCGTTTGACCCTCCGTTTTAATATTAGCCCCCATGCGGCAAAGTTCTGCTGCCTGCATAAATCGATTTTCATAGATTGTTTCTACAATTACACTCGTTCCTTTTACGACGCTCATTAACGCCATGAATGATGCCTGCATGTCCGTCGGAAAACCAGGAAAAGGCATTGTCTTTACATTAGTTGCTTTGATTTCACTGTCTGCCACAACACGAATCGTGTTTTCTCCTTCTATAATATGCACACCCATTTCTTTCAGTTTTGCCGTTGTGGGATTCAGATGATCCAAAATAACGTTTTCTATGCAAATATCGCCCTTCGTTAATACGGATGCCACCATGAAAGTGCCAATCTCGATGCGATCAGGGATTACTGTATGATGGGCTCCTGACAGCTTGTCCACACCAGTAATAACAATGGTGTCAGTTCCCTCGCCTTCGATTAGCGCCCCCATTTCTTTCAAGCATTTGGCTAAATCCACCACTTCCGGTTCAATCGAAGCATTTTCAATAGTTGTGTTGCCCTTAGCCAAAGTGCCTGCCATCATAATATTTTCGGTGGCCCCTACACTGGGAACGTCAAGATATACCCTACCCCCATATAACTGTTTCGCACTTGCTTCAATACAACCATGCACCTGTTCAATTTTAGCGCCTAAGGCCGCAAATCCTTTTAAATGAAGATCCACAGGTCTAGTTCCGATGCGACAACCTCCCGGCAAGGAAATTTTCACCTTGCCATATTTGGCCAAAAGTGGCCCTGCTATTAAAAATGATCCGCGAAGTTGACTGACCAGTTCATAGGGAGGCGTACAGTTTTGAAGATTTCCAGGTGATATTTTTAAATTCGTTTTATAGCGACTAACTTCCACACCCATACTTTCTAGAATTTCACTCATCGCTTTAATATCTCGTAATTTGGGAATTTCCTCCAATGCACTCGTTTCTTCACTGAGCAAACAGCAAGCCATAAGAGGAAGAGAAGCATTTTTAGAGCCAGACGCTCTCACCGTTCCTTTTAAAAACGGTGATGGCGCAACATAGATTTTACTCAATACATACGCACCACCTTTTGTTTAAAATCATTTCATATTAAAGTCTTTCCGTTTTAAACATTAAAATACCATGTGAAAAATAGCATTTTTTGGTGGTGTTACTTACATTTTTCGTCATTTTTTTTACTATGTTTTTATTTGATTATTCAAAGAGTTATCCACAGGGATTTATCATAAGTTTTCCACAAGTCGACCCTTTAACCATGGGATTTTTCTTAAAAACAAAGAGTTATTAACAATATTTATGGAGTTATTAACACTTTCCTGTGGATAACTGTGAATTACTCAAGTTGGCACATCTGTGAGATTTTTGCTCATTTAGCAATTCGAATCGTATACTCTATAAAACTTTCATCATTTTTTTCGTCAAAATGCACCAAAACCCCTTCTTTTCGTATATATTCTACAGCTTGCTTTACAGTATTAATAAAAATTCGAATATCTTTTAGTCCATTTATGGATTTTATTTTTTGGGATGAGATCTTTTTAATGGATACATTTTTCTGACAAGGATTTGTAATGCTCTCAATTGTTTGATCGATTTCTTTTTCTGTTTGATTAACATTTAGATTTTTATCGCAAATCTTTTTCAATAAACGGATTTGCAAGTCTTCATCATGCAATTTTAGTAGTGCTCTAGCATGTCGTTCCGTTAAATTATTTTCCTTAATGATTTTTTTGACAGCAGGTGACAGCTTTAAAATACGAAGCTTGTTAGCAACGGTCGATTGTTTTTTACCTATTTTATTGGCCAGCACTTCCTGTGTCATGCCATGGTCATGAATAAGATGTTCATAAGCCTGTGCTTCTTCCATAAATCCTAAATCCTCGCGCTGCAAATTTTCTAAAAGGGCGACTAAAGCCGAATCATCATCTTTCATGCTACTAATAATAGCAGGCACCGTAGCAAGACCGATTAATTTGCACGCACGCAGCCTTCGCTCGCCCGCTATTAGTTCATACCCGCCACCAATACGGCGCACGTTAATGGGCTGCAAGACGCCATATTCAATGATGGATGAGGCAAGTTCATCCAAAGCACCTGGTTCAAAATATCTCCTAGGCTGATATGGATTCGGTTTTACAGAATCAATCGGTAATTCCACTATTCTATGTCTTTCATCTAACATTTTTACTTTTAATGCTTCCATCATAATATTACATCCTTTCAAAATCGTTTCCTACTTTTGTCGGCAATATACAGGGAAATAAAAAAGAACCATCTTTGTCCACATTATACCATAATTTAGTATTTTGTGAAGAAAAATCGTTCTTTCAAAAACAACATAGAATGTGCTTTTTCGCTGATTTATATAGGATTTTTAGATGGTTTTCCGGCATTCCTTGGATATTGCCGCGGAGTTTGTCGAACTTTTTCAATTTGAACAATCGTATGGTTTAAATCGGAAAGAGGGACTTTCACATTAATAACGTCAACAAGGCGACCACCCAATGCTTCTATCGCCTTTTTACTTTCCTGTACCTCTTCATTTGCCGATGGACCTTTTAATGCTAAAAAGAGACCACCCACTTTCACATAAGGCAAACAATATTCGCACAACACGCGTAAATGAGCGACAGCACGCGATACTGCCACATCGAAATTCTCCCGTAATTCGGGCATTTTGCCGCCTTCTTCAGCACGCGCATGAACGAATGAAACATTTTCTATTCCTAGAAGCTTGCAAAGCTCTTTTAAAAAAGTAAGCCGTTTATCTAAAGAATCTAACAAGGTTAACTCTATATTAGAAGAAACTAGTTTCATGGGCACGGATGGAAATCCCGCTCCGCAGCCCACATCAATCACAGAAGCACCCTGTTTAATAAGCCCTAAAGACACTGGCGTTACGCTATCTAAAAAATGCTTAACCGCTATATCGCTCCGTTCAGTGATGGCCGTTAAATTCACTTTTGCATTGTATTCTACCAAAAAATCGGCATATTGTTCAAATTGAGTAATCACTTCATCTTGAGTGCTTAACCCCAATTCGGAAAATCCATTTTTCAAGATTTCTCTCATTTTTTCCCTCCGCGTGCCTCAAGCCAAATAAGTAGCACCGATACATCCGCCGGAGATACTCCTGATATACGAGAGGCTTGTCCCACCGAAGTAGGTCTCTGTTTGCTAAGTTTCTGCCTCGCTTCAATACGCAGACCATATACGTCATCATAATTAATATCAAGAGGCAACATCTTATTTTCCAATTTTTTAAATTGCTCAACCTGAGAAAGTTGGCGTTTAATATATCCTTCATATTTAATACGCACTTGTACCTGTTCACAGATATCCCACTCATTTTGCGGTCTATCTTTATCAATCTCCGCTAATTTCTCATAAGTAAGCTCAGGTCTGCGCAAAAGTTCGCATAGCTTGATACCGGTTTTAACGGGTGTACTGTCGTATTTCTCCAAAAACGGATTCGCCACTTGTGGCGGAATAACGATTTTAGAAATTCGATCAATTTCCTCTTGTATTTTCTGAAGCTTATCACAAAACGCCTGATAGCGCTCTTCACTAATGAGTCCAATTTTATATCCCATCGGTGTTAAACGTTCATCCGCATTATCCTGACGTAGCAGTAATCGATACTCTGAACGCGATGTCATCATGCGATAAGGTTCATTCGTTCCTTTTGTCACCAAATCATCAATCAATGTGCCGATATACGCATCGGAGCGCTTTAAAACAAGCGGTTCATCTCCGCGTACCTTTAACGCCGCATTAATACCGGCAATTAATCCCTGGCTGGCTGCTTCTTCATAGCCACTTGTCCCATTAAACTGACCAGCGCCATAAAGCCCCGGATATTCCTTAAACTCTAGCGTAGGAGCCAATTGTGTAGGGTCACAGCAATCGTATTCAATGGCATAAGCATTACGCATAATTTCAACATTTTCAAATCCTTTTATACTTTTAAATAAAGGAATTTGTACTTCCTCAGGAAGACTCGTGCTAATCCCTTGGATATACATTTCACAAGTAGAAAGACCCATAGGCTCTATAAAAAATTGGTGACGCGCTTTATCTTTAAAACGTACCACTTTATCCTCTATTGAAGGGCAATACCGAGGACCAATCCCTTTAATTTTACCACTATACATCGGAGCACGATCTAAATTTTGGCGAATAATTTCATGTGTGTTTTCATTCGTATAACTTAAATAACACGGTACGATGTTTTTAGGAGTCTCTTTCGTTTCAAATGAAAATGGCCGGGGGTTTTCATCGCCCTCTTCACGACCCATTTGTGATAAATCCAAACTACCACCATGAACACGCGGAGGTGTTCCTGTTTTAAAACGCGCAATGGAAATGCCGGCTTCTTCTAGGCAACCAGTCAATTCTTTTGCGGCAAACATTCCATCTGGGCCACCACTATACATCGTCTCACCCATAATAATGCGCCCACCTAAAAATGTACCGGTCGCAATAATAGCGGCCTTTACGTGATAATGTGCCCCTGTATTTGTGACAACACCCGTGACATTTTTATGATCATCAAACACAACCTTAACAACTTCGCCCTGCTTAATAACCAGATTTTCCTGGCTTTCCAATCGCCGTTTCATATCCGCTTTATATTGCACCTTATCAATCTGCACGCGCAAAGAATGCACCGCCGGGCCTTTGCCCACATTTAGCATTTTCGATTGAATGCAGCAGGCATCTGCCGCTTTTCCCATCTCGCCCCCTAAAGCATCAATTTCACGAACTAAATGCCCTTTAGCTGTTCCACCAATACTCGGGTTACACGGTATATTCGCAATCGCATCTAAATTTACAGAAAAAACAATGGTGCGCATACCTAGCCTTGCCGCTGAAAGTGCCGCTTCACAGCCAGCATGTCCCGCTCCAACAACAGCCACATCAAATTGTCCCGCATCAAACTCTATCATGATATCCCCTCTTTAGCCATAAAAAAATGCTAAACGACTGTTTCTCGTTTAGCATCTCAGATTTTTCTAAACAATACATAGTGCCATTTCTATTATACAATAGATTTTGCTACTTTTCCAGTATCATTTTACTGGCACTATATATTATATTTGTAAAAATACTTTTTTCTTATAAAAACGTATCTTTTGTCTTATCCATGTAATTATCGAGCATGATGGCTAAATTAATAAGCTGTGTTGACATACCGCTCTGTTCGGATACGGAATTACCATTTTTAACGTTGGAATAGGCTTGTTGCAACGCAGGGCAATCCTGAATTTTCGAAAAAATGCGTTGCATATTTTCCTGTGCTTCTTTAAATTCAGACGTTTCACCTTTTTTCATACACACCAACCCCTACAATTTAATAACCCTCTTCGCTATGTCTTAATCTGCTTCATGTGAGCATTATAGCACAAGATATAGTATGATGCAACAAATTTTCGGTAAAGTTTACCATTTTTTTGTGCAACTTTAGCATTTTTGTGTGTTTTTGAAACATTTCGTGTCATAAATGTATACAAATGTCGGTAAAATCGACAGCAAACGTTTAGTAAAATTTTAGTTATTTTTACTGTTGCATCCCAAAACAGTGCTTTTTTTGATGGCTACAAAAATTTTTGTTTTTAATCTCTTCTACCTTATATCCAATTTTTGTATCATACCTGTTTCTTCTTCGCGTTTTTGTGTATTCATATGCCAAACAAGCCTTTTCGCCAAATAAATCGCTTATATTCTCACAAATCCTATCATTTCTCTTTCATTAATATATATGTGCGGACGAACAATGATTATGTCTGCCCAGCTTAAATCTGCCTTTTCCGCAAAAAAAGCTACGCCAACTTCATCATAACACTTCGCAACAGATGTAAAATCACGATTGGCAACCCCATATCTTGTGTATGCCAACCACTTTCTTCTGTCATTTAATCATTCTTTAATATCACCCTCAAACGAGATAGTGTCTTTGCATCAATGATGACAAGGGTGAAGTATCATTCAATTTTTAAAATGGCGCGAGAGTATAGATGAGTATTAAAGAGAAAAACAGAGTATATGGACGTATGAAATATGAAAATTAAAAAAATAGCAAAAACGTCTTGACTTCTTTGCTGGAATGTTTTATAATGACAAAGATGTTTAAAGTATCGTTTTCTATGATACAAAAGATTTACCATTTAAGGAGGAAGTATAATGAGTAGCTATATGGCTAATCCTGAAGGAATAAAGAGAAGCTGGTATATTATCGATGCTGCTGGAAAGCCGCTCGGTCGCGTTGCTGCTGCCGCTGCGTCTATTCTTCGCGGAAAACATTTACCAACTTTCACTCCGCATGTTGACTGTGGTGACCATGTCATCATCATCAATGCTGAGCAAGTTGTTTTAACAGGTAAGAAATTAGAGAACAAATCCAGATTTTATCACACAGGTTATATTGGTGGACTAAAGGAAATCAAATATTCTCGTTTGATGAAGACCGCTCCTGAAAAAGCGATCATGTTTGCTGTAAAAGGCATGTTGCCAAACACTGTTATTGGCAGAAATGCTCTTACCAGAATCAGAGTCTATCAGGGCACTGATCACCAACACACTGCGCAAAATCCACAACCGTGGACAGGCGTGATAAAATAAGGAGGGGAAACGAAATGGCTGAAAAAGTTCAATACTGCGGAACTGGAAGAAGGAAAAAATCGATCGCTCGTGTAAGACTATTGCCGGGCACAGGTGCTATTACGATAAATGGTCGAGATATTGATGAATATTTCGGACTTGATACATTAAAATTAATCGTTCGTCAACCACTTGAAGTAACTAAAATGTCTGGTAAATTTGACATATTGGTTAATGTAATTGGTGGCGGTGTTACAGGTCAAGCTGGCGCTATCCGTCATGGTATCTCTAGAGCTTTATTAGAGTACAGCGACGAATTAAGACCAGAACTTAAGAAAAATGGTTTCTTAACTCGTGACCCAAGAATGAAAGAAAGAAAGAAGTACGGCTTAAAAGCAGCTCGTCGTGCTCCACAGTTCTCAAAGAGATAGTTTTCAAATATGTTTTTTCAATCCCTACAAACATTTTGTTTGTGGGGATTTTTTATTTTCCCCCTATATATGCAAATTAAACGATATAGGATATAATACTATATGGAGAAAACGAAAAAGAATTGAATGCAACAATAATAGGAGGGTTGGTATATGGAAATCAGAAAAGCAGAAATATTAGACATAGATATAGTAACAAATAATCGAATTGAATTTGTTACGTCTATAAGTAACATCCAAAATATCAATGAATTTCGCGTGGAAACAAAAAAATATTTAGAAGATCATTTAAATGATGGTTCATTACTTTACTATATGGCAGTAGAAGGTGAACAGATTATAGCGTCTTGCATGTTATGTATCTATATGACAATCCCTATACCCAGTTGTTTAAATGGTAAAAGTGGAATCTTGCTTAATGTATATACACTAAAAGAATATAGACGGCAAGGATTAGCCAGCAAGCTCATTTCAAAACTGATAGATGATGCTAAGAATTTGGGCGTTCATACGATATTACTGGATTATACCGATGACGGCTATCCTCTTTATAAGTCGTTAGGATTTAAGGAATTAAATAGACAAATGGAACTTAAATTGTAAAATACATATTAAAACATTTATTTGCGGGATTTTTTTCTCTTTTTTTAAAATAGCAGGTATAAACATGTAAATATTGGTAAAAATGGTTATACTTGATATTACAAAGGAGAGACATCTATGAATTTCACAGCTTTGGTTACCTCTGTATTATTTTTACTACCCTCTTCTGGCGTATCGGCCAAGCCGCTTACTCCCAAAGAGGCAATCATCCCGAAAACGGCTATTGTGCAAAGCGTCAAAACCACTCCCCAAACGCTGAATCAAAAAACTCTGGATATTCCAACACTGGGCCAAAAAGTTGCTGCTGCTCAAAAAGAGCCTGAAAATCCGGCTACTTCCCAGTCAGAAACAACCAGCCTACCTGAAAAAACAGAGCCTTCTTATTACATAGAAGAGATTCCGCTTTCTCAGGAAATCCAGCATACTATTTACACCATATGTCAAGAAAGCAATGTTGATTATCCACTTCTTTTGGGTATGTTGAAAGTAGAGAGTGATTTTTCTACAAAATCGATATGTCATAACACAAATGGCACAACAGATTACGGCATTGCTCAAATTAATAGTCGGTATACCAATCATTATGCCGCCATGGCGAATATTTCCCCGGAAAATTTTGATCCTATTCGTATAGATCATGCCATTTTAGCACTATGTGGCGAACTAAACTATTTAAAAACGCATTACGCCTCTCGCCATTATGATGAACATACACTGACACAGTATCTATTAAACGCCTATAACATGGGTCCTACTGGATTTGAGAGATACGTAAAGCGAAGTGGTACAACCAGTCGATATTATGATCAAAGGGTTTTAGAGAATAGAGAACACTATCTGTCCTTGCTGTCCTTATAAAATATTTTAAAGAAACTCCATAATGGGGTTTCTTTTTTTATCCAAACGTGCTAATATATTCATGTAAAAACAGATACTAGAAAAACGTTTCAGAAAATATATCAATAAAAAAATGGTAATCCGTGAGAATAACGGCTTGCCATCTTTTAATATGATAATAGAAACATTTTAGGAGGAGAAGAACGTGGATACTATCTCGAACGCACTCACCTTGTTTCAAAATAATTTTGTCGTTAATTGGCATGAACATGTCTGGATGAAACAAGTAGGTAACAGAACAGAACTAAATCATGAGGGACTAACTTCCTTGGTTAGGGCAGCAGAGGACAATTATATGGACTATCTTGTCTGTTCACTTCCTATCACATCTGGGCCCGCTAAACCAGAACGATGTAGAGAAGCCAATGATTTTATAAATGAAGCCGTTATGGCATATCCCGAAAAAATACGCGCCATGTGCTATGTCGACCCAGGGTATGGTCAGGAGGCTGTCAACGAAATTGAGCGTTGCGTGAAAAAGCTTGGCATGATTGGTGTCAAACTTTATAATCAATATACGATGGACGATCCCGTACAGCGTCTCGTCATTGAAAAATGTATTGAGCTGGATATCCCGATTTTAATACATGCTGGGTATTCGCAAGTTTGTTTTGTTGACCAGCCTAATATGTCTCACAGTGAACAAATTGCACGTGCGGCAAAAGCCTATCCTGAATGTCAGTTCATTATGGCTCATGTAACCGGTGGCGGCGATTGGCTGTGGCAACTAAGAGGTATTGTTGACTGTCCCAACGTCGTCACAGATATCAGCGGCAGTATCATTGATATCGGTTCTGTTGAAGAAACCGTGCGTTATCTAGGCGCTAACCGTGTTCTATTTGGTACGGATGGTTCCGTTACTTTAGGTGTCGGCAAACTTCTCGGTGCACAAATATCAGATGAAGACAAAATTACTATTTTATCAGGCGATAGATACCGCCGTTTCTTAAAGGAGGGTCGCTAATATGATAAACAATCACATAGTTATTGACACAGATGCTTACTTAGGTCGTTTTCCTTTCCGCAAGTTGTTTTGTAATACAGCGAAAGAATTAGCAAAAATCGCTGATAATAACGGTATCGACAAAATTTGTGTTTCCTCACTAGAAGCCGTATTTTATCGCAATGCCATGGACGGCAATCTTGACCTTATAAAAGAGGTGAACGATTTTAGCAAATCTAATACCTCATCTGTTTCGTTTTTGCCCTTTGCTATTATCAATCCGCATTATACCGGTTTTGAAAAAGATATAGAAGCTTGCCGAGAATTGGGGTTTTTTGGAATAGAACTTTGCCCACTTTACCACGACTATGTTTTAGGCGATGAAAGAAGTCAGAAAGCCGTAGCTCTAGCGAACAAATACCATTTACCTATTCGCATACGTGCTGGTTTTGAAGATGAGCGCCAGAGACATTTTATGGATATGCCCACCGATGTTCCGTGCCAAAGTATTCTTGATTTAATCACGGCGCAAGATGACGTTGCTTATATTTTAACGGGATTTGATCCAAGCGATTTTTATAAAAAAGCCGGAAACTTATTATCAGATAAAAATGTCTTCTTTTCCACTTGGAAATCTGATATTTATCCTGGTATTAATGATTCATTTTTAAATATTATAAAAGCTGTCCCGGTAAAACGCATTGTACTAGGTACAAATGCACCTTTTGCCTATATGGAACCACAATTCTTGCGTCTGCGCAACTGCAAGGAGTTGTCGGAAGAAGACAAATTAAATATTTTAGGGAGCAACATTCAATCGCTATTTTCTTAATTTTTGATATAGACCAATTCCGAAAAAGAAGCCGACAGTTAATTGTCGGCTTCTTTTTTATCGCTTTTCTTGCAATATGAACCGCTTTGTTATAAGATATATAGTAAAGGGGTGGGAACCATGGCATATACCAAACTTGCAACCATATACGACAAATTAATGGCAGATGACATTAATTATGACAGATTATGCGATCAAATTGAACGTTGTTTTAATCGCTATTCTATAAAGCCACATCTTATTGCCGATTTAGCCTGTGGAACTGGCTCCGTAACCAGTCGCCTAGCAAATAGGGGATATGAGATGATCGGTGTAGATTTATCAGAAGACATGCTTGACACTGCCAAAAAAAAAGACCCAAATTCGCTTTATTTAAATCAAGATATCGCTAATTTTGAATTTTATGGCACAGTAGACGCCATCCTATGTATGATTGACGGTTATAACTATGTATTAGAAGATAACGATCTCTATCAAAGTTTTCTGCTAGCGAAGAACTACTTGAATCCAGGTGGGCTTTTTCTTTTTGATATGAGCAGTTTCTATAAACTTTCCACACTTTTGGGGAATGAAACATTCGTTTACGATGATGAATCCATTTTTTATACTTGGGAAAATGAATTTGATACGGAACTTGCGCTGTGCTCCTCATATATTACATTTTTTGTAAAAGAGAATCATGTCTACCATCGTTTCGATGAAGAGCATATTGAAAAAGCAAGGCACACGACGGATGTGATTTCACTGTTAGAAAAAGCGGGATTTTCAGATATACGGGTTTTTGACGAAAATTATGACAAGCCCACGCCAACATCTAAACGCATTTTCTTTTCATCCATTATTCATAAATAGGAGGATATATGTCAGATAAAATTTTAAGAGCTAATAGTTTTGATGGTAGCATTCGTATTTTTGTGGCCGATACCACGGATTTGGTACAAAAAGCACACGAAATTCACGATACCTATCCCGTGGTTACAGCGGCTTTAGGCCGTTCTCTAACGGCAGCCGCTATGATGGGGTGCATGCAAAAGGGACAGGAAGATATGATTTCGCTTCAATTCAAGGGTGATGGACCTATGGGGTCACTTTGCGCCGTTTCCGATTCATCTTCCCATGTGAAAGGATATATAACCAATCCCCACGTCAATCTAGCACCTAATAACAAAAACAAGCTAGATGTCAAACGTGCTGTAGGAGAAGGAACTTTTTTTGTGGTGAGAGATTTGGGGCTAAAAGAACCGTATGTGGGGCAGGTGCCTATTATCAGTGGGGAAATTGCCGAAGATCTTACCTATTATTATGCCACTAGTGAGCAAACGCCTACATCTGTGGGCTTAGGTGTTTTAGTGGATACGGATGGTCATGTCATTTGCTCAGGAGGGTTTATTCTGCAACTAATGCCGGAGGCAACCGAAGAAACTGGAAGTTTATTGGAAAAAAACATTGCTGCACTCCCATCCATCACGCAGATGATGTCTGACGGCTTGTCGACGGAAGATATTTTGCTTAAAATAACGGATGGTTTTTCTATGCTCATTCAGAACGAACCCACTATTCCTCTATATGCCTGTAATTGTTCAAGAGAACGCGTCGAGGCTGCTCTCATTAGTATTGGTAAAAAAGAATTGAAGTCTTTATTAGATGAAGATGGCAGGGCGGAGCTTACCTGCCCATATTGTGATCAAAAATATATGTTTGAAAAGGAAGATTTAGAAGCGCTCATCGCATCTTTATAAAAGGAGCCTATTATGAATGAAGAACAATTATTTTGCAGTGCCATTATAGTGGCAGGCGGCAAGGGGACCCGCATGGGGCTTCCGCAAAACAAGGTATTCTATGAATTAGGCAAAATCCCACTATTGGCACGCACATTGCTTGCTTTCGAGTCCTGCCCATTGATTCAGGAAATTATTCTGGTAGGGCGGGAGGAGGAATGGCCACTTTGCCGTGAAATCGTAAACTGTTTTTCCATCACAAAATTAATAGCTCTTGTCCCGGGTGGGACAGAACGTCAACATTCTGTCTACAATGGGCTTCGCGCCGTCTCTCAGAAATCTAACATGGTTGCTATTCACGATGCGGCTCGCCCCTTCGTGACGCAAGCGGCTCTTCAATCTGTTATTGAGGCAGCCACTTTCCATCAAGCTGCCGCGCTAGGGGTTAGATGCAAAGACACCGTCAAATTATGTGATGGCAATCAAACTATCGAAGAAACGCTACCACGCCATAATCTTTGGCTCGTTCAAACCCCACAAGTCTTTGAGAAAAACCTCCTCTTGCAGGCGTATGACAACATTGGTGATGCCGTCGTGACTGATGATTGTTCTGTAGTTGAACAGTTTGGCATTTATCCTCTGATAGTCGAGGGCGACTATAGCAATATTAAAATTACGACCAAAGAGGATTTATTGTTTGGCGAATGGCTCCTCCAAAATGCTGATGGCTGGCAAGAATAATAGCTCTAGAGTTTTCTATAATCGTCCAATGTTTCACGTGAAACATTGGACGATATTTTTCATGAATTTAGGGAAAATTCATATTGTTTCACGTGAAACGCCTTTAAATCTCAGCTTTTTTGTGATATAATGGACACGATATGAAAAGAAGGTGAAGTTTTGAGCAAAATCATTGCAGTTGCGAATCAAAAAGGAGGCGTTGGGAAAACCACGACTTCTGTCAATCTGTCTGCCTGCCTAGCACGTCGTGGTCAAAAAACACTATTAATTGATCTAGATCCTCAAGGTAATGCAACCAGCGGAGTGGGGGCAGCCAAGCCTAAATTCAATAGCATTTATAATGTGCTTATCGAAAAAATTGATATCCACGATGCCATTATACCCACTAAATACGACTATCTGTCCGTCATTCCTGCTTGTATTGATTTGGCCGGCGCAGAAATCGAACTAGTTTCCTGTGACAAACGAGAATTTGCCTTAAAAACAGCGCTCTGCTCCATTGAAGACGAGTTTAACTTTATTATTTTGGATTGTCCGCCTTCTTTTGGGCTGTTATCGCTGAACGCTTTTACAGCCGCTAATAGCGTGCTCATCCCCATTCAATGTGAATACTACGCATTAGAAGGATTGAGTCAGCTTACATCAACCATCAAAATGGTGAAAAAATCATTAAATCCCCAAATTGAAATCGAGGGGGTACTTCCCACAATGTATGATGCTAGAACAAATTTATCGATACAGGTTATTGAAGAAGTCAAGAAATTTTTCAAAGACAAGGTATATAACAATCCTATCCCTCGCAACGTCCGTCTTAGCGAAGCGCCGAGCTTCGGGCAGTCAATCCTAGAATATGATATCACCTCACGCGGCGCCGAAAGTTACATGGCATTATGCGATGAGGTTTTAGAAAAAAACGGTATTTAACTTAGACAAAAGGAGAAAGAAGGGGATAACTTGACAAAAAAAAGAGGATTAGGTCGTGGTATAGAGGCTTTAATTGAGGAAATTGATGGTTATGACGACGAAATAGATACCAAAAATGTTCTGGAGCTGAAGCTTAGTGAGATTGAGCCGAATTCCAAACAACCCCGTCATACATTTGCCATAGAGAAATTGCAAACATTGGCCGATTCCATTAAACAGTACGGTGTTATTCAACCGATCATTGTGCAACGGTTGGATAATGGTTTCTATAAAATCATAGCGGGAGAACGGCGTTGGCGAGCCGCTAAAATGGCAGAACTTGCTACCATACCAGCTCTTGTAAAAGATTTTGAAGAACTGAAAAGTGTAGAAGTCGCTTTAATTGAAAACTTACAACGCGAAAACTTGAATCCCATCGAGGAAGCCCTTGGCTATAAAAACTTAATAGATAAATTTTCACTTACGCAAGAGCAAATTAGCAGCAAAGTGGGTAAAAATCGATCGACCATTGCCAACTCACTGCGCCTTCTATTATTAGATGATGAAATTGTGGATTTAGTCAAACAAAAAGAGATTTCTGAAGGGCACGCACGCACATTATTAGGGCTTTCCGATCGCGAAAAGCGCCTTTTTGTAGCGAGCAAAATTGTGGATGAAGGGCTTAGTGTCAGACAAACGGAAGCCCTCGTTAAAAAGTACAACAGTGATGCGAAAGAAGAAACATTACCATCTCAGGTAGATTATATCTTGGACGATATGCAAAAAAAACTTCAAACATCATTAAAAACAAAAGTCAAAATCATAACTGGCAAGAAAAAGGGAAAAATAGAAATTGAATACTATGGAAACGACGACCTACAAAGGATTGCCGAACTTATCGAACAAACATTCTAGGAGGGAAAAACATGTTTTCTTTTTTAAATTTAGATATTCTAGCAATTGCAGTAGCAGCTCTTGCTTTGCTGGTACTTATTCTTCTCATCATCGTTATTGTCACTACTAAAAAGTTAAATAAAATCAATCGCTATACGGAAAATGGCAATCTCGCTGAAACCATTACTACATACTACAATCGAATTGATATGGCGGAATCTGACATTAAATCGCAATTGGAACGCATTTCAGCGATTGAAAAGCACTTTAAAACCTCCATTCAAAAGATTGGGGCTATACGTTATAATGCCTTAGAGGACGTTGGTAGCGATCAAAGTTATAGTCTAGCGATGCTTGATGAACATGATGATGGATTTGTTTTAACAGGCATCTATACCCGCGATGCGGCCAGTGTTACCTACCTAAAACCTATTCAAGGGCTCGTCTCTACCATTCCACTCTCTAGTGAAGAGGAACAGGCCTTAGCGATTGCTCAAAAAAATTATACGGAACATATTAAATAGGAGCTGAAATCATGGATAAACAACATAAAAATATTTGCGTCTACGCACTTGTTCTCTTCGTAGTCGCGGCGGCGCTTATCCTTCTATCTTCCATCTTTCAAAATCGAATGACAAAAGAGCGTGAAGAAGAATTAAAAAGCAATTTAACAACTAATATTACGGCAAGATTAGAAAAAAATATGCAACAAAACGTTGATGACATTAGCGATGAAAACACCAAATTAAAAGCGCAAATACAGCAGGATAAAACCGATATTACGTCTCTTAAAAATCAAATTACAGACTTGAATAAATTAGTAGCTGATAAAGATCTAACCGAAAGCCAAAAAGAAACATTAGAAGAACGTTATAAAACTATCTCGAGTGATCTTAATACAGCTATGAAATACTATAGCACAGGACGTATTTCATCTGCAAAAAAAACTTTAGTAAACCTGCAAAGTTCAATGGCTTCCTGGGATAAAGCAGATGCCCAACAAGCTTCAGCAAATTCTTCTAGTCAAACCCAAGAAGCAGCTAATACAAATACAGGCAACTAGCCCACTAAGTAATTTTACAAAACATATAAAGGAAGGTATAAACATGTTAGACATCAAACGAATAAGAGAAAACCCAGAAGAAATTGAAAACGCCATAAAACGTCGCCATACCGACGTCAAGATAGCCAATTTGCTGGCTTTGGATGATAAAAGAAGAGTTCTTATTTATGAGGTAGAGCAGCAAAAAGCGTATATGAATCAAGAAAACAAGAAAATTGGCGCCTATAAAAAAGAGGGCAAAAACACGGATGAACTTTTTGCTGAACTAAAAAAAGTTTCCGCTAAAATCAAAGATGCCGATGCACAGGTTACTGAGATCGATGCGACCATCAAAGCGATGCTCCTTGATATTCCAAATGTTCCGAATAGCGACATTCCAGACGGC
>Ga0183100_1000985_pt1 | contig 16388 bp, 9 predicted proteins | sample Biomet2_FD_127789 | JGI IMG/M metagenome (GOLD analysis project Ga0183100, IMG submission 127789) | Microbial communities from bioreactor (seeded with anoxic lake sediment) at LBNL, California, USA - Biofuel metagenome 2 | ecosystem: Engineered > Bioreactor > Anaerobic > Unclassified ...
GCTTTAGGTATTCTTGATCTTACAAAAGATAATTATTTTACTTTGACTGATCCTGATGGCGTAAAAAGGACTATTAATATCAAAGGAGAAAGGACAAAGTCTGATGCATGTAGCATATTAGCTTTTTCTCTTATTGATCCGGCTTTGACTGGGATTATAGATCAGGATAAACAGACTATTTCAATTATTAGTGTTGACGACATATCTTCTTGTTTGGCTAATTATACTTTGTCTGCTCATGCAACAATTTCTCCTGATCCGGCTGTAACGCCAATCAATCTCAATAATCCGGTTCAGTTTACTGTTACAGCTCATAATGGTACGTCGAAAAAAACATATACAGTCCAGAAACAAATTCCTGCTAAAATTGGATTCGGTTTTCGTTCAGGAAGTGGTGTGGGACTTTATGCCCTTGATGTTTCAACTCTAGGCTTTCCTTCAATATCTGTGGTTACAGCTCCTTCATTGGCAGTGATAGGAACTAGTTTAGTTGTTAATTATGGTAATGGAAGTACTCCTATTTATTTGAATAAGGTAACAGGTAAACAGCTTGGAAGTATTAATTTAGGATCAGCTAATGCTAATGGATGCGTGGCTAGTGATGTATACGGTACTATGCTAATTTGTAACCATGCCAATAATGGAGAAAGCTTTAACGTTTATAAAACTAAGTCTGTTACATCTTCTCCTACACTATTGCTTTCATATTCAAATATTTCAGGATATTCAATAGGAAAGAAAGTTTCTATACAAGGAAATTTAGATGAAAATGCAATTATTGTTGCTACTTGTGAAAACTCGAGTAGTTTTGTCCGTTGGATTGTCAGCGGTGGTGTTGCCGGTCAACCTGAAGTTATTACAGCAAGCGGTGTTAGCTCATGGGGAGGAATTGATAATACTCCAAAGCTTGCTTATCGCAGCACAAATATTACTGATGGATATTATTTGGGACATTATGATAGTGGCAATGATAATGTTTATTTCATTGATGGCACAACTAATACTCCTGTTTCTCATCTTACCGGACAAAGTGATGGTAGTGGTTGGGGAATGGGAAATGGCATTCTGGATGTAAAAGAATTTAATAGTGCTCGTTACATGGTGCTTTATAGTGTAGCATATTTTCCTATGTGGGGCATGCCATCAGGTATTTATTTGTATGATGTAACTAGCTCATCTATGTTTAACAATGCTGCCGTAGATAAAAGTTCTGCCTTAGTATTCAAGAATCAGGCTGTTACATCTTTTGATGGTGGGGCTGCACCAGATGACTCAAGAACTGGTGATGTTTTATTATATCCATCTTCTGACGGTTATAAACTTGATTTGTATTATATTGATAATACAAACAGAGTTTTAGGGTGTTATGAATTTGACTGTATTGATAAATAAACTTTAAAATAAAAGAATCTGCAATTAGGTAATAATGCAGATTCTTTTATTCATTCTTGTATTTACGATAATAATATGAAAAAAGCAATATTAATCTCTTTTATAATACTATTTTGCAGCCTTCCCTTATTTTCATCTTGTGGAAATAGTGGTGATGAAATACCGGAATGGGCATGGGGCGCAGACTCAATAAAAGATCCAAATACGGATATTTTAGCTTTGGGATGGACAAGAGTTAGCAGCTTAGGAACATTACCAGATTATTTGCAGGTATATAAATCGCCAGATCAATTAGAAGGTAAAAAGGCTATTGCTTATATTGCTATTGCCGATATGTCAAAGGCTACTTTTAATGTTCTTGGAGATAAATCAGGATATAAAACCCCAGATGATTTTTATAAAGAAGAAAATGCATCTATAATTATGAATGCTGGTTATTTCTGGGACGGCAGTTCATTGAGTCTTTTATGCAGAGGGGGACAGGTTCTTTGTCCTAATAACCAAATTGAATGGCGAAGTAATGGAACGGTTTTGTATTATCCTACCCGTGCAGCTTTTGGTTTAATGAAAGATGGAACTTTTTCTGCTGATTGGGTTTATACAACAAACGATGCTACTTACGCCTATTCTTCTCCTTCGCCTAATAAATCCGGGGAAACCCCTCAAGCGGCTCCTTCTGCAACATATCCAACTGCTGGAGTTAAGTGGCAGCCGCAACTGGCTATTGGTGGAGGCCCGGTTTTAATTAAGAATGGCGAAATTAAAAATACTTTTGTTGAAGAACTTTTTGATGCTGATAGTGGCATTGGACCTGAAATAAATAACCCGCGCTCTGCAATAGGTACTATCAACAACAAAAAACTTTTGTTCTTTGTCTGCGAAGGTCGTAATATGACACCGGGAGTAGCTGGTTTGACGCTAGCTGACGAGGCTAAGATTATGAAAAACTTAGGTTGTACAGATGCGATAAATCTGGATGGTGGTGGATCATCATGTATGTTAATAAATGGTAAGCAAACAATTCTTCCTAGTGATGGTAGCCAACGTAAAGTAGTTACAGGTATTTCTCTAAAATAAAATAAAATGAAACTGAAAGCATCAACTAGCTTGATATGGATTTTTTTTCTTGTATTTCCCGTTCTGTTTTCTTGTTCAGATAATAAGAAAGATACCCCGGAATGGGAGTGGCCAGATTCAACCAGCACATCAGATACTTCTGTTAAGCCTCGTTACATTTGGATTGATGCAGCTGCTAATTTTCCTGATTATGCTAATAGTAAAGATAATATTTTAAGAGATCTTACAAAAGTAAAAGATACAGGTTTTACTGATATTGTGGTTGATGTCCGTCCAACAATGGGTGATGTACTTTTTAAAACGAGTGCAGTTGATCAAGTAAAGAAGTTAGATATATGGGAGGGCAATCAATATAAATTTTATGAACGTACGGCAACATGGGATTATCTTCAGGCATTTATAGATATAGGTCATCAGTTGGGATTAAAGGTACATGCCTCAATCAATACTTTTGTGGGAGGAAACCGGTATCTTTATGGAATTGGAGATCCTCGAGGCTTGCTTTATCGTGATTCATCAAAAAAAGATTGGGCTACCACCCTTAATCTTGCAACTGGATTGGCAAATATAATGGATGTGTCTGATGATTCATATGCAACCAAATTTTTAAATCCTGTCAATGAAGAAGTGCAATCTTTCATTTTAAGTTTATTGAATGATTTAGCTAAGTATAATCTTGATGGTATATTCTTGGATCGTTGTCGTTTTAACGACCTCAACAGTGACTTTTCTTCTTATACAAAGCTAAAATTTGAAGAGTATATAGGTGAATCGGTTTCTAATTTCCCATCAGATGTTGTTTTACCGGGAACTAGTAGTTCTTCTCTGCCTTCCACTCTTCCAAAATATTTTAAGAAGTGGCTCGAATTCAGGGCTAAAACGATTCATGATTTTGTAGTAAAAGCTCGGAATACAGTAAAATCAGTTAATTCTAAAATCCAGTTTGGAGTATATGTCGGAGGTTGGTATTCTACGTATTATGATTCCGGAGTGAATTGGGCAAGTCCTAAATATGATACATCTGCCAAATACCCTCAATGGGCTACTTCAGATTATAAAAATTATGGTTATGCAGATCATTTTGATTTTATGCTGATTGGTGCTTATGCATCAGCCGATCAAATTTATGGAAGTGGTGAATGGAAAGTTCAGGGATTTTGCAAGAATGCTAAAGCTCTTTTAATGGGTGATACAAAATTTGCGGGAGGACCAGATGTTGGTAACTGGACTGTTCCTGCCGGTACGGATGTTGGTGCTGCAGTTACTAATACCGTTGATGCATGTATAAATTCCGGAGATGGTTATTTCCTGTTTGATATTGTACACGTAAAACAGTATGGATACTGGAGTTATCTGAAAACTGGGATTGATAAATATCTGAATTCGATTTCTAATAAATGAAATAATTATAAGTAATTTTTTTGTCAAAATGCATCTATGAGAGATATTGTATTTTTAATAAAGAGAAACTTTAAGTCAGAACTCTGCTTTTTATTGTTACTGCTAAGCTTAGTACCACTGGCTGCTGCAAAGCCTCTTTTAAAATTTAATAATCATAAATTTAAAATTGTGCAATTCACTGATTTACATTGGGTAAATTCTCCCGAATGTAAAAAACAGAATGATAGTACTCTTTGTCTGATTAAGACAATTGCTAAAGAAGAAAACCCTGATCTTTTAATATTTACCGGCGATTTGGTTGTTTCATCAAAAGCTGCCGAAAGCTGGAAATATATTATACAATCATTAAATGAACTAAAAATACCTTTTGCAGTGACCTTTGGAAATCATGATACTGAGGCTGATATCTCTAAACGTGAAGCATTAAACCTTCTTCAAACCAGTTATTATAATCTGACAGAGAACGATAATCCGGCAATTGATGGCGTCGGCAATTGTATGCTACCGGTGAAGTCTTTTGATGGAAAAGTAAATAAATGGGCATTATATCTGTTCGATTCTCATTCATATCCTCAGGATTCTACGTTGGGAAGTTATGACTGGATTAAGAATAGCCAGATTCAGTGGTATCGCCAGACCAGTACAAAACTGGCACAGAAAAGTGGAACGCCACTTCCTTCTATTGCCTTCTTTCATATTCCTTTACCCGAATATGAGATTGTCAGAGAATTGCAAACAACCATTGGTAATAAGACAGAGCAGGTTTGTTCTCCTTCTTACAACAGTGGCTTATTTACTTCGTTCATTGAAATGAAAGATGTCTTGGGAGTCTTTACAGGACATGATCACAATAATGATTATGCTGGTTCACTTGCTAAAATATGTCTGGCTTATGGACGAAAAACAGGCTATAATTCTGCTTATAAGGAAATTCTTGAAAGAGGAGCCAGGGTTATAGAACTGGATGAAGATGGTAAAAGATTTGCTACTTATATAAGAACCTTAAGTGGTAAAAGCCTTTATTACACATTAAAAAGATAGTCTTAAATGTAAATAAACAGATAAAATGAAAAGAGCTTTTAAATTCATTCTTTGTATGCTATTTGTTTTTCCATCATTGCAAGCAAAAGTTACCTTGCCGTCTATTTTTGGAGACAATATGGTACTTCAGCAGCAATCAAAGGTTCATTTCCGTGGAAAAGCTGTAGCCGAGCAGATGGTAACTTTAAATGTTTCATGGGAAAAACATAAAATCACTGTAAAAAGTGATAAGAAAGGGGAGTGGAGTGCCACGGTATCTACACCTTCTGCCGGAGGTCCTTATACTATTTCAATATCTGATGGAGAAACACTTACTCTGAAGAATATTTTTATCGGTGAAGTGTGGTTCTGTTCAGGTCAGTCAAACATGGAAATGCCGGTGAAAGGCTTTCGTGGACAGCCTGTTTATGGCTCTCATTCTTATATTGTAGCAGCCGACTCTCACCGTCCGCTACGATTGTTTACGGTAAAAAATGACTGGAGTAAAACTCCCAAGGATAATGTTGATGGGCGTTGGGTGGAAAGCTCCCCTAAAGAAGTTTCGGAATTTAGCGCTGCAGCCTATTTCTTTGGAGAACAGCTGCAGAAAACATTGGGAATACCTGTGGGATTAATAAATTGTTCATGGAGTGCTTCTAAAATAGAAGCATGGATGGATAAAGAGACCATTTCACATTTTTCAGAAGTCGATCTTTCGGTATTGGATAATAAAGAATTTGGTTATCCTAATGGAACCCCTACATTGCTTTATAATGCAATGGTAAAACCATTTCAGGGAATGCCAGTGAAAGGTGTTATCTGGTATCAGGGAGAAGCAAATAGCGATAATCCGGCTCTTTATAAAAAACTTTTTCCGGCTATGGTCTCTCAGTGGAGAACTTTTTTCAATGATCCTGATATGCCATTTTATTATGTACAGATAGCTCCCTGGCAATCTGGTGGTAAAGATCAGCTGGATTGGGCTTGGTTCCGTCAGTGCCAGTTAGAGTTAATGGCTGAAGTGCCAAATGTAGGAATGGTTGCCACTACAGACGCCGGAAGTGAGAAGTTTATTCATCCACCCTACAAAATAAAAGTCGGTCAGCGGTTAGCCTATTGGGCATTAGCAAAAACTTATGGCATAGAAGGTATTGCTTATAGTGGCCCTGTGTATAAAAGCTGCACTCTAAAAGACAAAATTGTAGAAGTACAGTTTGATTATGGCGACGATGGATTGATTCCTGAAAATGAAGAACTAAAAGGTTTTGAAATAGCCGGACAAGATGGACATTTTCTTCCGGCTCATGCCGAAATAATAAATGGTTCGGCTACTATAAAAGTCTGGAATGATGAAATCCCTCTTCCCAAAGAAGTACGGTATTGCTTCCGCAACTATATGGAGGGGAATCTTTACAATAACGCAGAGTTGCCGGCATCTCCTTTCAGGGCAGTAATAAAATAACAAGAAATATAAAATTAATAATACTTATGAAGAAAATATCCTTTTTGATGCTGATGCTCTTTGTTGCAGCAATAACAGTTTCAGCCGCAAATAAAAAGAAAGCAGGTCAAAGTAAACCAGCACTAATGTGGATTGATGCTGAGGCCAATTTTGCTCGCTTTAATCACTCCGATTCAATAGATTTTTATTTGAAAAAAATAAAATCATTAGGCTTCACCCATGCCATTGTCGATGTTCGCCCTATAACCGGAGAAGTACTTTTTGAGAGTGCTTATGCACCTAGAATGGAAGAATGGCATGGTGCAAAAAGAGGTAATTTTGATTATCTGAAGTATTTCATAAAGGCAGCTCACAAACTTGGAATTGAAGTGCATGCTGCTTTAAATGTTTTTTCAGCAGGTCACAATTACTTTGATCGTGGACCTATTTATTCTAATCATCCGGAATGGGCTTCAATGGTTTATACCCCCGATAAAGGCATTATTCCTATTACACAGCAGAAAGAAAAATATGCTGCTATGGTGAATCCTGTCAATGAGAGCTTTCAGAAGAACATTCTTAATATCTTGAAGGAACTGGTACGAAAATATCCTGATCTGGATGGAATAATGCTTGATAGAGTTCGTTACGATGGTATTTGTGCCGACTTTTCAGATTTATCCCGCAGTAAATTTGAATCATACATTGGTGAGAAAATAACTAATTTCCCTACTGATATTTATGAATGGAAAAAGAACTCAGAAGGGAAATATTATCCTGAAAGAGGAAAGTATTTTATGAAGTGGATTGAGTGGAGAACTAAAACTATTTATGATTTCATGACCCTTGCCCGTAAGGAAGTAAAATCCGTAAATAAGAATATCTCTTTTGGAACATATACCGGTGCATGGTATCCTTCCTACTATGAAGTGGGAGTTAACTTTGCAAGTAAAAAATATGATCCGAGCAAGGATTTTGATTGGGCTACACCCGAATATAAAAATTATGCCTACGGAGACATAATGGACTTATATGCTACAGGAAATTATTATACTGACATTACCAAAGAGGAATACTGCAAAAGTAATCATACTATATGGAATGAAACAGACAGTCAGGCTCAATCAGGAACATGGTATTGCGTAGAAGGTTCCTGCGAAAAGCTGAAAGGTATTTTAAAAGGTAATAAATTTATGGGAGGAATCCTGGTCGATCAGTTTTATACAAATCCTTCAAAACTTTCCAGAGCGATAGAAATGAACCTGAGAGCATCCGATGGATTGATGGTATTTGACATTGTGCATATAATCAATAAAAACTTATGGAAAGAAGTTGAAGATGGTATGAGAGCCGGCGGAGCCTTGAAAAAATGAACTTAAAAATGAACGATATGAATCAAAGAGCTTATGCTTTGGATGCCCTTCGGGGATATGCAATATTAACTATGGTTTTGTCGGCTACAGTTGCATCAGGTATTCTTCCGGCATGGATGTATCACGCTCAGGAGCCACCTCCCACGCATGTATATAACCCTGCTTTGAGCGGACTTACCTGGGTCGATTTGGTATTTCCTTTTTTCCTGTTTTCAATGGGGGCAGCCTTTCCTTTCTCCATAGGAAAGCGAATTGAAAAAGGGGAGAGTCTGATTCGCTTAATATGGGATGCTGTTAAAAGAGGAGTACAGCTTACTTTTTTTGCAATTTTCATTCAGCATTTTTATCCTTATGTTCTTAGTTCGCCTCAGGATATCCGATCATGGGTATTGGCACTTCTTTCTTTTGCATTGCTTTTCCCTATGTTTATGCGTATACCTCTGAAGATGCCGACTTGGGCACATACCGGTATAAAGCTGCTGGCATATTTATCAGCCTTTCTTCTGATGGTTAACGTGAAGTATGCTGATGGCAGAACATGGAGCCTTGGTTTCAGCAATATCATCATCCTGTTACTTGCAAATATGGCTCTGTTTGGATCTGTTGTCTATATTTTCACCCGTAATAACCGTTTGGCGAGATTAGCAATTCTCGTTTGCTTAATGGGAATATTTTTATCGGCGGAAACGGATGGATCATGGGCACAGGCAGTCTTTAATTATTCTCCTTTTCCGTGGATGTACAAATTTACGTATCTGAAATATCTGTTTATTGTGGTACCGGGTAGCATTGCTGGTGAGTATCTTATGGAATGGATGATTCGTAGAAATAAGGAGACTGGAATATCTGCGAATAATGACAGAAAACTTTCGGTATATCTGTTAATGCTGACGGTAGGTATAATTATATTAAATCTTTGTTTCCTCGAAAGCAAACAGGTTGTTGTTAACCTGGCAGTAACAGCCTCACTTTTGTTATTGGGATATATGCTGCTACGAAATGGAAAAAGCAATTATCAGCAATTGTGGAAGAATCTTTTTTTCGCCGGGGCTTTCTTTTTAATGTTGGGACTGTTTTTTGAATCCTATCAAGGTGGAATAAAAAAAGACCCTCCAACTTACAGCTATTATTTTGTGACCTCCGGACTTGCCTTTATGGCATTGCTGGCTCTTAATATCCTGTGCGATTTTTACGGATATGTACGTTCCACAAAGTTCCTGGTAATGTCAGGGCAAAATCCTATGATTGCTTATGTCTCAGGAGATTTATTAATTATGCCAATTTTTAGCATTATAGGAATAACTCCTTTACTCTCTTATCTTTCAGCCAATCCATGGTTAGGATTTTTGAGAGGAATTATTATAACTTCCCTGGCTGTATTGATTACTATGTTTTTCACACGGATAAAGTGGTTCTGGAGAACCTGATTTTAGTTTTTAATCAAAAAAATAAGGCTTTCCTAGTGTCTGTCACACCGGGAAAGCCTTCCTATTATTTAACTACTCTCTAAATCTTATTTGTTTTAAGCTGCCTGCTTTTTCATTAGCTTTTGCAACTTAGCATTTAATGCTTGGCACATTGTTCCTTTTCCTGCAGCTTGGTATCTTTTGATTTGGTACTGCAAAACTGTAATTTCATTAATCTTCTTCATAATTTACATCTTTTGTGCTTACCACCTTTTGGTAAACGATTTAACTTTTACTTTTTTAATTCGATGCAAAGATAAGTACTTTATTTGAATAATGTGTTTTATAACATATAAAATAATGCAAAAAAGTGTTGTTTTAACTATTTTTTATACTATAACGAGTAGAAAATTGATAGTAACTTACAGTTTTATAGTCATTTTATCCCCTTTATATGTTACATTTTTGCTGGATATTGTTTTGGCTGCATTAATAACGGTGATCTTAAACTTGCGGTTTTTCAGCATTCCGTTGAATTTGCCCTGACGTTCACCAATAATAAGAGTGCCATCCTGTTCATTCCATTTCATTGTAATTGTAGAATAAGCTCCTTTTTCATAATTATAATTATCCTTTTCGTCTTCGTATAGAGTAAATTCTCCATTAGCGCCAGTGTAGATTCGTATTTCAAGATTATCCCATTTCTTTTCAGATGAATATTGTACTTTCGGCCCGAAAGGGATAATGCTTCCGGCTTTTATGTAGAGTGGCATAATATTGATAGGAGTTTCTTTGTTTATTTGATTTCCACCTTGCAATTGTTCATTGGTCCAGAAATCATACCAGATTGTGCCTGCAGGAAGATAAACAGATTGTGTTTTTGCTCCCTTTTCTGTAACAGGAGCAACAAGGAAACTGCGCCCAAACATATATTCATTATTTATATCAAGCGCTTTTTTATCTTTTGCAAAATCCATCACTAATGCCCGCATAAATGAACCTGAATTATGAGTGACATCCCACGCTGTTGAATACATATATGGAAGCAATGAATAACGTAGGTTAATAAACTTTTCCTGAACATCAAAAGCCCAGTCGCCTCTTTTACCAAACTGATAAATTTCTCTTGGAATATCTGTTCCGTGAGAACGCATCATAGGCATGAATGTGCCAAACTGCAACCAACGAACGTAAAGCTCCTGAAAATCAGGATTCCTGGCTCCACCTCCCTTAACATATTTCCCGGCAAAGAATCCTCCTATGTCTGTATTCCAATACGGAATGCCGCAAAGAGCAAAGTTTAGTCCACCTGAAATTTGTTTTCTGAACACTTCCCAGTCGGAAACAACATCACCACTCCAGGTATTGGCTCCATATCTTTGTTGTCCGGCAAAAGCAGAACGAGTCAGAATTACTACACGCTTTTGAGCTGTTTCCATACGCTGATGCTCATAAACACCTCCCACAGTCATGAAAGGAAAAGCATTATGAACGCTTCTGAAAGTTCCCAGATAAGTGGGCTGATCATAGTCACTTTCTTTTATATTGATATGATCGGGTTCACTGGAATCCAGCCACCAGCCATCAAATCCTTTTGAAAAAACACCCTTACTTAAATATTTCCAATAAATATCTTTAGCTTCCGGATTGTAAACATCATAAGGCTGTGTACCCGATTGCGGAGGCCACGTATCGAAATTTATCAGCATGTTTTTTTCTTTAAGCTCTTTATATTGAGGAGTCAGAGGACCAAATCCGGGCCAGGCTACAATCATCATCTTTGCATTCATTTTATGAACCTTGTCTACCATGCTTTGTGGATCTGGATAAGTGTTATGATCAAAAGCCATAGCATTCCAAAGGCTATCTTTTCCCCAATATTGCCAGTCCTGAATTATACAATCAATAGGAACACCTATTTCCCTGTATTTAGCAATCACAGCAACAGGCTCTTCCTGGGTTTTATAGCGTTCGCGCGATTGAAGGAATCCATAGGCCCAGAGAGGTAACATCGGAGATTGTCCTGTCAACTCGCGCATTTGTGCTATTACTCCGTCTGCATTACCGCCATACATGAAGTAGTAATCGGCACAAACTCCAACAGATTCCATAGACATTTCTTGTGGATTGTCTTCAAATTTGGAAATGGAATATTGATCCCAGAAGATACCATATCCTTTTTCTGACTGGATCATCGGAATGCAAACTCTCATGTTTTGGTTTTGGAGAGGAAGAATCTGGTTGCGTTGATTCATTCTTCCGGCTTGTTGCTGACCCAGTCCGTAAATGGATTCTTCTTTATCTAATAAAAAAGCCTGCCGTACCTTATAACTGTCGTTTGGACCATCTTTTATTGCAGAGAACTGTGTACCAAAATCCTTTTCAGCTAATAAAGAAGAATTTTGTTTGTCGGCAAATGATACCTTTCCTGTTACAGTATTCAAAGCAACATTAACTTTGTCTGAAGATAAATAAACTACATCTCCTTGTGACGATAATTGATATTTTACATTTTCCGGTTGTTTAATAACAGACAAACTTTGCTTTTTAAGTTCTGTGTTCTCGGGATATTTTATAACCCGAACAGTAGAAGGAGTATAGAATTGTACTTCTATCTCCATGCCTTGAGTTTGTGTTTTTACTCCGTGCTCTGTCTTATTATAATTTTGTGCAGAGAGTGGGATTGTTGCCAGAAAGGCAAATCCGATTAATAATTTTTTCTTCATACAATAGTACTTTATTTAAAGGTCGTTTTTAAAGTCAAAATCAGTGTCCGTTTAAATACGGTATATGGACTTCATTAGAAAAATCTTTTCAAAAGTACAAATAATCCAGAATCTTTTTTGTTATCATGGAAAATAAAACGAATTTGTTTTCTGCTTATTATGAGTACAATAATTGTTTATACAAGTCATTTCTTAGTAAGAATAATCATTGCTGAGTGGAGATATATTCTCTGTTGTGAGAGCTATATTTACAAATTAAAGTTACTGTAGCTTTATTAGCTACTGATATTTATAAATTTCTATAATTATGAAACTATTACATTTAATATTTAGTGTCGGACTTTTGCTTTCTATTCCTGCAACTGTTTTAGCACAAACTCCTGCTTTTCCTACAGCGGAGGGATTTGGTAAGTTTGCAACCGGCGGACGTGGCGGTGAAGTTGTGGAAGTTACTAATCTTAATGATAGCGGTGAAGGATCACTCAGGTGGGCTCTTTTACAATACCCTTCAACACCTCTAACTGTAGTGTTCCGCATTTCGGGTGTGATAAAACTGAATTCCGATATCCGCTGTAAGCGTGACGGATTAACTATTGCCGGACAAACAGCTCCGGGCGATGGTATCTGTGTTCGTGGCGGTAAACTTAATTTCGGTGCTTCAAAGAATCTGGTTATCCGCCACATTCGTTCACGTATTGGTGGAATGACCGATAAAGGAGTCTTTATCCCGGGTGGTTCTATCGGCGTAGAAAATGCTTCCGATGTTATTATTGACCACTGTACCTTTGGCTGGTCGGCAGAAGAGAATATGACTTTTTATGATAACAAAAGAACAACCGTTCAGTGGTGCATTATCCACGAAGGACTTTATACTTCCGGTCACGCCAAGGGCGAACGTAGCTATGGAAGTCAGTGGGGAGGAGTGTTCTCTACATACCATCACAACCTTTTGGCGCACAATAATAACCGTTCCCCACGCTTTAACGGAGCCCGTGGAGCAAATGACCTGCATGTTCTTACAGATTATGTGAACAATGTGAACTATAATTGGGGCAAGCCCAATTCCTGCTACGGTGGCGACATAAATAATAATACCTCTTGCCATATTAATATGGTGGGTAACTATTATAAACCGGGGCCAGCCAGACCAATAGGCAACAAATCATACTTCGTTCAACCCTATTATGGCAATGCCACTAAAGTGTCAAACTGGTATTTATCTGGAAATGTGATGGAAGGAGATGCAGCCATGACAAAGAATAATAGCACAGGGGTAGATCTTAGCATGAATCCCGCTGCAAGCAGAGATACAATGATTGTAAAGACCCCATTCTTTATAAGACCTGTTTATGTAGTAAAGACTGAAACCGCTAAAAAGGCGTATGAAAGTGTATTGGCAAAAGCCGGAGCTTTCCCTCGTGATGCAGTCGATTTACGTATTATCAATGAAACACGCAAAGGCATTGCTTCAGGAAAAGGAACTGTAGAAAAATACTTTTCTTCCAAATCAGACTCTATTTGTAAGAATCATTACTATGGCTTGCCATTGGGAATCATTGACTCTCCATCTGCAGTAGGAGGGTACCCATCTTATGTAACCAAAAACAAGATAACCGATGATGATCACGATGGTATGGATGATGCCTGGGAAAAAGCTCATGGACTTAATCCAAAGAACAGAGACGACAGAAATGTTCGTATGAATAATGGTTATACTGCGTTGGAAGTTTATTTGAATAGTTTGGTTGGTGAATAATGCCTCCAAAGATAGGACTATTACACCCATAAAAGGAAAATATTTTATCACATTTCAGGCAATAAACATATTCTATTGCCAGAAATGTGATGGATATTGCGTGAAATAGAATTCTGATATTATGTCCTACAAAATTTCCCATGTATTATTGTATTTATCTAAAAAAGAATTATTTTTGTGCCAGAGTTCATCACTCAAATTGAGTGAAGGAAATCGATAAACGTTAGGCCATGATGTCTAGCGTTTTTTGCTTTTAGATTGTTATATTTTAAAAAATCAAAAAAGGGTATCTGTGAATTACTTCCAAGATACTGGAAAATAGTTCAAATCCGACAAATTTGTAACAACTCGAACAAACTTTGAACAAGTTCCGCCAACTTTAGATTACTTTGTTAAAGTTGGCGAAATTTGTATTATATGATATGTACTTTACCGAAGGCTTACAGTCATTCTATGATTAGTAATTTTTATAGAATGGTTCAGCTGCAAACTTTATAAATTCTTCTGTTTTTACAGGACTTCTAGTTATAACCTGAAATGGTTCAAGTCGAGCAATTTCTGATTGCAGGTCTTTTGTAGTTTTAGGACTACAGCCTAAAATATCCTGAATAGCTCCAGCAGAAGCACCTTCACATTGAAAGATGTATGAAAATTCGAGTAGTTCTTGAAAGTTAAAGAATTTTTGTTGGTAATCTGATGGAGATTGAGAAGCAAAGAATACAACAATTCCTTTAGAGCGACCTTCACGAATTATTTTTTGTAGAAATATATTTTTTTGCCCTAAATAATTGTGCGCTTCGTCGATTACCAGAATTGTTCTGAGTGTTCTTCTGCCATTTTTTATTGGACTATCTGGTAATGAGGCCATTTCTTTATATAGTCTTTCAATCACTAAATATCCTACCAACTCTTTTAATACCGGCATTTTATGTACATCAATAATCATGGTTCGATTGCTGATTTTCTCCAATGGTGAAACTATAGAACCATGTGACCAAAACAAATTGAAGTTAGCTAAGTCACGCAATACTTCAATTAATGAGTCGTCATTCTTACCCTCATCTTCATAATTTGAACTTGCTATTTGCAATATATCATTAAAATCGGGGAATGGTTTATCTGATCCTGTACGCGCAGCATAACCCGCTACAATTGCTTCAGTTAGTGCTCCTTTTTGAATCACACCAAGTTTAGAATTGATTGAGGCAAAACTTTCTGCTTTTTCACGAGCTGAAAGCTGAATGTCCTGATCATTATAATCGGGAAGAATAAACGGACTTATTGGCAAAAAATCATTATTTTGCAATAGTTTATAGGTTCTGCAACGAGTTACATCAATAAATGTATCATTATCCACCACATCGCCTTTATAATCGAAGAAAATGAAATTGGTCTGATAATCGGACTGTTGACGAATATCAGCCAGAATTTTTAAAAGGAATTGCGTTTTGCCAACACCCGGTTTGCCCATAATGGCCAAATGAGAATTGGCATGTTTGGTAGTATCATTCAAGTGCATTAACAAATCAGCATTGTGCAGGATATTTCTACCAATAAAAATATCAAGGTCTTTTGTTTTTGTTGTTTTTGCACTTGACAGTTGAATTGTAGAAATGATTTCGGAATACCAGCGATTGATATCTTCTCCGTTATTCTTAAAAATAGACCAAAGCAGTTGTGCTCCGTAATCTACATGATCTTTGATAATGGATTTATTGCTATAAAATTCATTTTCATCAATATCGTCTATTTGATACACCTGACTTATTAACGTACGCAGCAATACTTCATCATTAGCCACAAATGAAGGACGTTTCATCTCACCACCTGAGAAGTTAGTGCTTCTTGTTACGTTTTTACCAATGTTGACTAATGAATAAGAAAATGCCATGCGTGCAATAATGGCTTTATCCAATTTACTGAATGCTCTTAACGCACTTATTATTTCGTCAGTTTCGAACGAGGTATATAATCTGTCTGCCATAATTTTTGGTATTTAATTCCAGAAATAGCCTTCACGAATTGTTGTCAATTCGTTGGATTGATTAAACTCTAATCTTGCAGCCCCGGTTAGGTGAGGTTCTAAGCTTTTAAAATAATTACTATCGACCTCGGTGTCAGTTGAAAGGATAATTACCTGACTTGCTGCATTCGGGAAATAATTATTTACGATATTATCACGGTGAACACTGTCTAATCTTGAAAGTGGTGTATCAATGATTATTGGTAAATTGAGTTGAGAGGTTTGCGCAAGTCCCCAAAGTAATGAAAGTGCAAACACCTCTTTCTCTCCAGCAGACAGGCTCGATTTCTTCATCTCGTGACCATTTTTATCCCTTAGTGTTATTTCGTAAGATTTATCATTAATTTCAAGGTCTTTCACAAGACCAGCTTTACTAGAAAGCATTTTGTACATTTCGAATGTTTTTTCCTGCAACAAGTGAACTTTGTTTTTACGAAGTTTCACCATGTAGGTATTCATTAAACTGGCAATAGAATCGCATTCCTGTATAAAGTCGGCCTTTTCTTTTGAGAAGTTGTGTTTATCATACAGTTTGTTTATTTCCAGTTCGATATCCTTAATGCGGGATTCAATGAATACAATTTCTTCGTTAAGATTAGATAACCTAACAGATATACGACCAATTTGAATAGAACACCCTTCAATAGTGGTTTGCAATTCGTCGAACAGATCCTTTTCACCTTCTGTTGTTCCTGCTGATTGTAAGCTCAGTTCAATTGAACGGATTTCATTGTCAATTTCTGATTTTTCCTTAATAAGATCTTCTAGTGTAA
>Ga0183100_1000986_pt1 | contig 16373 bp, 12 predicted proteins | sample Biomet2_FD_127789 | JGI IMG/M metagenome (GOLD analysis project Ga0183100, IMG submission 127789) | Microbial communities from bioreactor (seeded with anoxic lake sediment) at LBNL, California, USA - Biofuel metagenome 2 | ecosystem: Engineered > Bioreactor > Anaerobic > Unclassified ...
CAGGTTAAGAGCATCGTGTTCCGGTACATCATGACCTACTATAACCGCCAGCGAATCTATACTGCGAACCCCGGCGGTCTGCCGCCGGCCATGTATCGTCAGGCCGCCAGAGGCCTGGCCGCATAAGCCACAGATTTTGGGTGTTCACATTCTGCACGGTTCTTGACTTCTCCATTTTGCTTTCTACATGTGGAACTAAACATAGAAACCTATTTATTCTCCAGTTCATCAAACATCGCATTTACAGACGGAGCATTCTTTGTGAGCCTTTTAATACTGAGTTCGTCTGCTTTATTGTTCGCAAGACGAAGGTTGTATTCGGAGGAAAGAAGAGCCGTTTTCGTCTTTTGAAGATGGTCAATTGTCTTGCCGATTTCTTCGGTTGCCGAAGAAAACTTCTCACTTGCCAGCCTGAAGTTTCGGGAGAAGCCCTCCTTGAAAGAGTTCATGTTCTCCTCCAAGTGGAGAATGTCCACTTGCTGATTGCGGAAGATTTGAAGCTCCTGCCGATAATGTTGAGCGTTTTGTGCTGCATTCCGTAACAAGGTGATGATAGGGATAAAGGATTGCGGACGGATGACATACATCTTCGGGTACTTATAAGAGACGTCTACGATGCCATTGTTATAAAGCTCGTTGTCCATCTCAAGCAGGGAAACAAGGATAGCATACTCGCAGCTTTTTTCGTTGCGATCCTTGTCCAGTTCCTTGAAGAAGTCCTCATTTTTATATTTGGCGGCAGTGGTGTCACTCTCGTTTTTCATCTCAAACATGGTGGAAATGAACTCTGTACCGTCCTTACCGCACTCCCGGTAGATGAAATCGCCCTTGCTGCCTGTTTTGGCATCATTGTCCTTTTCAAAGTAGGCGTCGGGGAATGCGGCCTCTAGATTGCACAGGCGAACTGAATAGATAAGATTCATCAGTAGAATGACTGATTTCAAGATATGTTGCTGAATCTACTCACCGTATCAGTTGCCATAAAACCATAGCAATACATTGATTAAAATATTGATAGCTCAGGAAAAATAATGGCGCCCGCTGCGGCACCATTATTTTTATACAGACAAGGACGTGGAGCCCTTTATTACTAGGTTTACATCGATTTTTACATCATGCGCCGGTCTGCCGTGAATCAAATGATCCAATTGCTCAGCCGCCTGAACCCCGAGCTCATAATTGTTTTGTTCAATTGATGTTATGGGGGGGTTGACTACGCTAGCCATCAAACCTCCATTAAAACAGATCATGGATATCTGACTCGGAACATGAAGCCCCTGCTCATTGAGCAGTTTTAAAACCCCTGTAGCACAGCGATCATTTGGAATCAATACCGCGTCAAAATCCTGAGCGCTGGCTAGCAGCTCCTGTGCGCTAGAATAGCCCGCCTCATGACTATAGCCGCTGAAAACAATCAAATTTGGATCGACGGAAAGCCCCTCCTCAATGAGAGCCTGACTATATCCAGTGAACCGGTCAAACGCAGTGAAGGCACCTTGTGCCGGTGAATGATAACCCTTTAAAAACGAGTCATAATCCCGAATTGTATTGGTCCAAAAGTTTTCAAAAAGAACAATCTTCCGTTTGCGAAGCCGCAGTAAATATTTTGTTGCAATATAACCCGCCATTACATTATCAGAATAGACATGTGGAATCCCTGGAATCAACTGACGACGCGCAGCTATAACCATAGGGGTTTCCTGCAGTGACGGAAAGCTGCTGAGGGGATTGCGTCCATCGTTGCAGGAAAAAATAATACCATCAACATGAGACTGTGAAATAGACTTAAAGCATTCTAATTCCTGCTCATCACTGGAATTGGATAACATAATAATAACATTTTGTCCATTTTTTCGAGCAGTATCGATGATCCCAGCTGCTATGGTTGAATAGTAGGAGTTTTCCAACGTGGGCACAATGAAAGCTATTTGATTAGAGTTATCGTTTTGCATGAAGCGCGCTAAGCAACTCGGTTGATAGTTAAGTACCCTTGCTGCAGAAAATACTTTCTCGGCAAGCGCTGAATCAACCGTCTGATTGTTATTCAGCACGCGAGAAACCGTCGATATAGAAACGCCGGATAATTGTGCAACGTCCTTAATCGTAACTTTGGCCATAATCACTTTCTCCACCATTCAGAATCAGAAATGACATTCAAGTTCAAAAACAATTGTATTTAAAGTATAGCATGCAGGCAAGCTGAATTCAAGAAAAATTTTTCTTGAAGCGGAAATGAGTAAATCACCATTTACAAAATTGTATCAAGTAATTTGTTTAAATCTCCAAATTAAAATGAAATTCGGAAATTCATATTGACATTTTTTTAGGAGCGAGATATCATCTGCCTAGATCGGAAAAATTTTTCTAAAAAAGCGGTTGCTAGAAAAATTTTTCACAGTCTGGCGAAATTCAGACGAATATGGCAATTGAAATATAAGAGTTGTATTTTGTTTTGTAAAGACGGAATGCAAACGCCATCTGATCTACGTTCAAGAGAGCATATTTCGAAGAAGGAAGAAAGAAAAGGAGCATTTATATCATGAAGAAACTTCTATCCGCATTTCTGGCGTTGACCATGGCATTGAGCCTTGCTGCCTGCGCGTCAAATGGCAGTTCTAGTGCAAACGCTTCTCAGGCAAGCGGAGCAGCGTCTTCCGCTGCAGCTGATTATCCCAAGGGTGCAATTACCATGATTATTCCTTACGGTGCGGGTGGCACTACGGATCTGGTTGGTCGTCAACTGGCCGTTGCACTCGGAAATCAGATGGGGACCTCTATCGTTGTTCAAAATATGGCCGGTGCTTCCGGTTCCGTGGGTACGCAGGCTTGTCTGGATGCCGATCCCGATGGTTATACTATTTTGCTGACTGCGGAAAGCCTGGGAACTCAGCGCGTTATGGGTATCAGCAATATGAGCTATGCCGATTTCTCGCCTATTGCCGTCATTGCGAACGATCCTAAAGTCGTGGTCGTAGCTGGCAACTCCCCTTATCAGACCATCGATGCGCTACTATCGGACATTCAGGGAAATCCCGGAAAAATTCAAATGAGCTACTCTGGCCCGGGGGGAAGTGGCCACATTCAGGCTTTAATCATGAATAAGTTTGGCTATGAGCCCGCTCTGACTGCCTATTCCAGCGGTTCCGAGTGCATTACGGCTGTTTTGGGCGGACAGGTGGCATTTACCAATGCAAACTATTCCACGGTAGCTTCCTACATCCAAAGCGGAGACCTAAAGTTGCTTGCTGTGGCATCTACCACGCCGCTGAGTGCATACCCCGATGCGCCGACTTTGGCCTCTGTGATTCCAGGCAGTGACGATCTCATGAATATTCCCTACAGCCCGCTGAGTTTGCTCGTATCCAAAGACGTTCCTGAAAACGTACAGGAAGTTCTGCGCGCCGCTACTACTTCCGCTGTCCAGGATAAAGATTTTAACAGCTTCATGGAAACCAACTGTATTGATAAGCTGTATGAAAAATATACGACGGTCGATGATATGAATGCATTCTTTACGAATTGGGAATCCGTCGTTTCCTGGATGTTGTATGACGCTGGTGCCGCCGCCAACAGCCCGGAACAGTTCAACATTGCGAAGCCCTAACCTTTAAATTGACGGGTAGTAGCTAGGTCCTGCATAAGGACTTGGCTACTACCTGTATAGAAAGGATATACCTGCATGGATAAATTCGGTAAAAAAGAGCTGCTGAAAAATCCCAACTGTCAAGATTCCATCTTCGTAGGGCTATGTTCTTTGGCGCTACTTGTTTATTCCATCTACCATCATTTTTACGATCATAACACCTCCGAATGGAAGACTTCTCCCTATCTGTTTCCAACGCTCGTTTCTGCATTCGGCATACTTCTGGCCTTTTCGTTACTGGCAGATGCACTGCACGATCTACAGGCCTTTGAAAAGTCGGCAGAGTCGGCAGGACAGAAACAAGTGCGCAGCGTGCTTGTGCTGATTGGCGCATCCCTGATCTATTATGTTCTCTTGCCGATAACCACGTTTATTCCGGCCACAATGGTGTTCTTGCTTGCTTTGTTCGTTTATCTGGGTGAGCGAACATGGTGGAAGCTCTTGCTTTTATCAGGCATTACAACCGGCGTTATTTATGTGTTATTTGGAATCTTTTTAAACGTACGCTTACCATAAAGGAGAATTATTCGTGAACGCAATTGTTTCGATGCTCTCATATTTTCTAGATGTTCGATTTGTCCTTCTGTGCGGCCTTGGCAGTGTCGCGGGACTATTCGTCGGTGCGATACCGGGCCTGTCTGTCTCCATGGCTACCGCACTTCTGGTGTCCATTACTTATACATGGTCAATGAATGATGCGTTGGCTACGGTCATGGGCGTATACGTGGTAGGTGTTTTTTCAGGTGCGCTGTCTGCCATTCTGTTAAACATTCCCGGAGCCCCTTCATCTGTGGTCACCACGCTGGACGGATATCCCATGGCCAAGCGTGGCGAATCGTTCAAAGCGCTGAAATATGCCACATTTTATTCTTTTGTTGGCTCCGTATTCGGCCTGATTGCCCTAGCGCTGCTGGCAAAGCCGATTACTGCGGTTGCGCTGAAATTCCAGCCCATGGATTACTTCCTTCTGACGCTGTTCGGTCTGGCTACGGTTGGCGGTTTGACCACTAAGAGTTTTTCAAAGGGTCTGATCAGCGCGGTGTTTGGCCTGGCTTTCTCTATGGTTGGAATGGATTCCGTCATGGGAACCCCCCGCCTAACCCTAGGTATTCAGAATTTGAACGCTGGTATCGCAACGGTTCCCGCCTTAGTAGGCCTGTTTGGGTTTGCCGAGGTTTTGTCTGTTCTCTACGACGGGCATATGAACGCGGAAGTTAACGGCATTACAAAGCAGGTTGTGAAGTTGAAAGAGATGATGAAGGAATTCTGGCACAGCCTATATTACAGTGCGATCGGAACTTTAGTGGGTGCGTTGCCGGGAGCGGGTGGTCCCGTGGCGGCATTTCTGGCCTATTCTCAGGCGAAGAGCATTGTGAAAAACCCATCCCGACCGTTCGGGGAAGGCGCGGTGGAGGGTATTGTGGCCTCTGAAAGCGCCAATAATGCCTGCATTGGGGGTGCGCTGATCCCCATGCTGACGTTGGCAATCCCCGGAGATGCTGTGACCGCTATCATTCTATCCGTGTTTTATGTTCACGGACTCCAACCAGGCCCCATGTTTCTTAAGACCAGCACCCAAAGCTTTTATGCAATTATGGCCGGCGGCTTGTTAGGCTGTTTCTTCTTGCTGCTGCTGGGCTTGTTGGTAGCACCTCGCTTGTCCCACATCATTGCCGTTCCTAAAAGGATTTTGATGCCCATTGTGGTGCTTCTTTGCGTGATTGGGGCATATGCCTGCAACAATCGTCTATTTGATGTCGGTATTATGTTTTTCTTCGGCGTGGCGGGATTCCTGATGCGTTGCCGGGGGTATTCTGTGGCACCGATGACGCTCGGGATTGTTCTTGGTGGCATGATGGACTCCAATTTCCGGCGTGCCATCTCTCTGGCCTCTTCTGCGGACAATACCGTTCTTGCGTTGTTTGGCCGTCCCATCACATTGGTTTTGCTTGCCCTAACGCTGATCTCCATTATTTCCAATGTGCCTGCGGTGCGACGTGCGCTCGAAAAGCGCAAATCTACCAAGACCATCGGTTGAAGCGCCTCAAATATATGTTTGTTGATGCAGCAACCGTCCACCACCCGAATCGGTGGACGGTCTGCTGCGTTTCTTATACCCATTTTTAAAAATATGATGGTATAAAAGTGTTCATTGTTTCAAGAAAGGATCACCAAATGTACGCATATTCACATAAAGGTTGCATCTCGGGAGAACTCACGGTTCCCGGATCTAAAAGTTATACGATTCGTGCCGTTTTATTCGGCATGTTGGCTGATGGTACTACCGTTATACACAACCCACTTCCTTCCAAGGACGGACTTGCCGCTCTCCATGCGGCACGGGCCTTTGGAGCGAATGTTGTGGAAGACCCAGCATCAAATACCTGGGCAGTTACCGGCCTTAATGGTAAACCAAAGGTTCCGGACAATATAATCGATACTATGAATTCCGGAACGACTACCAGTTTTGTAACCGGAATCTGCACACTCATAACCGATGGATATACCATTATCACTGGGGATGAGCAAATCCGTCACCGGCCCTGGCGTCATGAAACCAACGCACTTAAAGAGCTGGGAGCATTCTGTATCCATGCCCGCCCCGACTGCGACTGTCCCCCCTTGATTATCAAGGGACCTTTGCACGGCGGCATCTGCCATTTACCCGGTTTTAACAGCCAGCATATTTCTGGCGTTTTGGTCCCCAGCGCATTGCTGCCCCAAGGTGATCAAGTGGAAGTTTTTGTGGAAAATCCGCTGGAAACCCCCTACGTTCAGCTCACACTGGACTGGATGCACCTGTTCGGAGTTGAAGTGGAAGCAAGCGAGGACTATCGATACTATTTGATTAAGGGTGGGCAGCATTTTCACGCTTGTGAGTGTTTCGTTCCCTCTGACTGGTCCAGCGTCGCTTTCCCACTTGTCGCCGCCGTTTGTACCCCGTCCAATGTAGTGATTACCGATGTGGACTTTGAAGATACGCAGGGAGATAAAGCGGTTGTTGATATTTTGATTAAAATGGGTGCCGATATCGAAAAGGACTTGGCAGGCCACAGAATGATTATTCACGGCGGAAAACCCCTGCAAGGAATTGACATTGATATGAATTTGATTCCGGACAGTTTGCCCGCTTTGGCTGTGGCGGCAGCCTATGCACAGGGAGACACCCATTTTACCAGCCTTGCACATGTGCGCGTCAAGGAAACAGATCGCGTTGCGGTAATGCAGGAGGCGCTCAACGCTTGCGGAGGAAATGTGGACATTGCATCTGATTCCATGACCGTTCACGGTGGAAAACCTTTAATTGGCATCACTGTAGACAGTCACGATGACCATCGCGTCGCGATGGCAATGGCAGTATGCGGTCTGTTCGCTGATGGGGAAATGAAAATCAGCAACGCGGAATGTGCTGCTGTTTCCTTCCCCAACTTCTACGAGGTCATGAACAATGCCGGAGCCGGGATTAAAGTAAAATAAACATTTGCGCCCATTTAGGCAACAGACAATCTGAAAACAGCAGGAGAAATGACTTATGAAGACAATAAATTTACGGGGTACGGAAATTGGGAAAGGCATTCCCAAAATTATTGTTCCTATTGTTGACTGCACTGCGGACGCAATTGTTGCAAAAGCAATGACTCTGAAAGGCACAGCACTTCACATGGTGGAATGGCGTGCAGATTTCTACGAGGATGTCATGGATACAGAAAGTGTCATGGATGTGCTTTCCAGGCTCCGCACAGCATTGGGCGAAATTCCCCTCCTTTTCACGTTTCGCACAAAGCGTGAGGGAGGCGAACGGCCGATTGACATGGATGCCTATACTATCCTGAACAAAACCGTGGCTGAGTCTAGTCTTGTGGATGCGGTGGATGTAGAAATTTTCTTTAGCGATACGGTTGCGCGGGAGAATATTCAAGCCATTCATCGGGCGGGCGTGATTGTCGTCGGATCCAACCATGATTTTAATAAAACGCCAGACCGCTCCGACCTGCTTTATCGTCTTCGGAAAATGCAGGAAATGGGCGCAGACATTCCGAAAATCGCAGTAATGCCCACCTGTAAGGCAGATGTCATCACACTTTTGTATGTGACGCAGGAAATGTATACAAAGTATGCTGACCGCCCCTTTATTACAATGTCCATGTCCGGGGATGGAGTAATTAGCCGACTCTGCGGAGAAGTGTTCGGATCTTCCATGACATTTGGTGCTGTCGGCCAGGTTTCAGCCCCTGGTCAGATACCTGTGGAACAGCTCAACATGGTGATGGAAATTCTGCACAACGCTATGTATATGTAGGCGCACCCCTGCAGTTCGCATACAAATGTTATGACCGTCCGTTTTATTTCTGCAAAGAGAGTCGTTTTGAAATAGATGGAGTCGTATATTACTATACTAATACATGAACCGAGGACCTTATTATGAGTAAACATATTACTGGGCATACCAAACTATTATGTCTCCTGGGTAGTCCTGTGGCGCATAGTATTTCGCCGGAAATGCATAATGAAGCTTGCCTCCAATTAGGCTTGGATTATGAGTATCTGGCATTTGATGTCGGTACTGATGATTTGAAAACCGCGGTAGCCGGCCTCCGTGTCATGGGTGTTGGCGGCTTCAACCTAACCATGCCCAACAAAACACTTATGGCCCAATTGGTGGATCGGCTTTCTCCAGCATCTGAGATAAGCGGTTCTGTCAACACAGTGCTCAATGACAATGGGGCGCTAGTCGGATATACCACAGACGGTATCGGCTATATGCAAAGTGCCCGGGACGCAGGATATGACATGACTGGCAAGCACATGGTTCAGTTAGGTGCTGGTGGCGCTGGTACAGCAATACTGGTTCAGGCCGCGATGGACGGCGTGAAAAGAATTGATGTGTTCAATGCTAAGGATTCATTTTGGCCCCGCGTGGAACGCATTGCGGAAGAACTGAATCGCCGGACTGCGTGCCATGTTGAAGTTTATGATCTAAAGGATCTGGTCTCTATGCGAGCCTGTATCAAACAAGCTGACTTTCTGCTGAATACCACGCCGGTCGGCATGGATAGAATCCCGGGTTGCCTTATTCCAGATTCATCCTATTTTCATTCAGGCTTGGTTGTATCCGATGTTATTTACGAGCCGAAAGAAACCGCACTTTTGAAAATGGCCAGAGAGGCCGGCTTATCCACCTTTAACGGAATGTATATGCTGCTCTATCAGGGGGCGGCTTCGTTTGAACTTTGGACCGGTTATAAAATGCCTACTGAAATTATTAAGGAAGCCTACTTTAACCCCAAATCGTAACTAGCAATACTGGAATTTGGAGTTAGACTGCATAATATAAAGAAAAAACTTGCGAAATTTGCGGAACCTTTAAAGATTGATTGCATGTCATAAAAAACGGAATTAGCAAATAAAAAACACCCACAAATCGCAACTAAATACGATTTATCGGTACTTTATGTGTTTTCTTACCAAAATCGATATCATCAGATTTCGGCAGGATAAGACTAACTATTAAAAGTCAAGCCCCAAAGTCAGAAGGAACGAAGAATGGGCAAGACGGCAAGAAAAGCGTAACTACAAGGGCGCCTTTACGGAAGTCTTTCAAAAACAGGTAATTTTAATTACCTGTCAAATAGAAGGGAAAAGGGCTGGAAAACCGCTTAGTAAGCGGATTTTCAGCCCTTTTAGGCGGAGAAGGAGAGATTTAAACCCTCGCTGTGTTTATCCGCACTAATCCCTTGGTGGGGGAGAATATATCATTGCAGCACAAGAAATTGAGCGCCGTTTATACACTGCGGTGTACGCTACGCAGTAAGACTTCTGGGCGTTATTTTGCAGTGCTTTTTTGTCGCACTACCAAGCGCAGACTAAATCAGAGTCCGGCATGCTAAAAGCTTGTAGCCATTGATATATAGTAAGTGCAACATACTTTTAATTAGTAATGCAACACTTTTTGCAACAGATAGACTACTGTGCTTGTGCTTCTCCTGGGCTGAAGGCAGTTCAAATTCATAAAAAGCTCGTCGGATAAGCTAAGCATTTACTCGATACTGATTTTTTTGTTTTGTACTTTCATTTTATATTGCTTCGGTGTTAGACCATACACTTTTTTAAAAATCATGATAAAATACGAAATGTTTAGATAACCAAGATTGAAAGCTGTTTCCGTAACGCTTTCGCTTTTTAACATCTCTTTGGCCTTTTCCAGCTTTATCTTTGTATAGTATTGATTTGGAGAAATCCCAGTTACTCTTTTAAAATATTGGCACAAACTGGATTCTGACATATTTAAATTATAAGCAATTTCTTTGATGGAAATTTGCTGCATATAGTTGCTGTTCATATATCGTATAGCTCTATTTACAGGGCTGCTATTATCTAACAATAATTGCTTGATAGCGTCGTTTTGAATTAAATTATAAACAAGCTCTTTTGTATATAAATCAACCAAAAATTCCGAATTTTTTTCTTTATCAAGAAGCTTGTCCCTAATCTTTTTTAATATTTCAATATAATCGTTGCTTCCTAAATAAAATTTGTCATTAGAAAAAAATTGACAAGTTATAGCATATTCATCAAAAATTTTTTCGCTTACCTGCTCGATCATTTTGGTGTTGAGCTCATATACAACCGCCTTTGTAGGCCGAAATACTTTCATGCCTATTTTTGAATGAGCAGGCAAAATAAGAACACTGCTGGAATCATATTTGAGAGTTTTATCATCAATTGAAATGCACTTTTCACCTTGCGTAATTGTGCATAATCTGTTATATCCATAGGTTTTATAATCGTCTTGATAGCCGGAAGAAAGATCGTAATATAATGTTCTGATATTATTGGTTTCCAAACCATCTAATCGTTCTAAATCACTCCTGAAATCTGATAACATAATTATCACCTTTTCTATCAGTAAATTAATTTAGAGTAATATATAAATTTCATTGAGGCAGGCTTACATTACGATTCATGCAAAATGCCGTAAGAAAGCTTTGAGCCTATGAAAATTCCCAACCAAAGGCAGTCGAGATCTTCTCAACTGCTTTTTTTTATGTTTCTGCCTGTTGTTCTTGTGCTTTTTCCCGGGCCCAGCATAGCCGAAGTCAAAGTAGGCGGAGTCTTCAGACCATCCATAATGCTCTGCATTCGACCTTTACCCCATCCAAACTGTTGCCCGGGTGCAGTCGTTCTCTAAATACACTAAGTAAAGTTGCACCGGGGTCTGCGATCAAGCAGGTCCTCGTCTCCGTTGACAGACACTGTTTTCTAATGCATTGAATAGCCATCCTCTGGCAGCAATAGTTTAGTAATTTACTTTATTATATATATAATACGAAACATTTTCAAGTGGAAACTTATTGCTGAATCCTTTGCTGCATCAAACTCATTGAATTGTCGCATGGACGACGTAGGTTAATAGGTCTTCTGTGTATAGCTTTATAAGCACCAAAATCATCGCGGATTTTAGTAACTATTTTTTTTCATAGATAAATTTAGGAGTATTTTATAAATAACGAATTAGAATTATCTGAAATTTTAGATATTATATCATATATGGGTGATTGGAGGATAAATATATGGATTACGACGAAGCCTTAGGCGAGTATCTGGATACATATGAAGCTGATGAAATCTTTAACAACTATTTTACTGCAATTCGAAAAGCCTTCCTGGCAGGCTATAAGGCGGCAAACGGTGGAATGCAGCTCGAGCAGAAAGTACCATTTAAGAAATTAGAGGCAGATCAAGACAGGCGGGAATAGACTCATCAGGGTCAAAGTACAGCAAAAGACAAACAAGCATGATTCTTCAGAGCTAGAAGACCTTCAGTCTATCCGCTTCGTATGCCTTGAACAAGATCCCATTTATGCATCAAATATTTTCATCGGACATCAGCCCCTCCAAGCACAATACCGCGTGTTTTTAGAGACGAAAAAGAAAGGAGACAGCGAAATCGCCCGGTTTTCAGAGTTTCAGGAAAAATACAAATGACAATTGGAAAGAGAGGCATATTTATGGCAAAAGCATTATTGATCAACTCAGTAGAATCGTTCGAGCAGGCTCTGCCCATCATTCGCGCTTCTCAGGAGCAATATGCCACCTTTACACAAGAACAGGTGGATACTATTTGCGAAAAGGCCGCCATGGCGGTGTCCAAGATGCGGATTCCTCTTGCCAAAATGGCCTGCGAGGAGACCGGTTACGGTATTGTTGTAGACAAGGTAACGAAGAATCAATATGCTTCCGAGCATATGTGGAACTATATGCGTCACGCCAAAACCTGCGGCATCATTGAGGAGAACCGCGCCTTTGGCACCAAGCGAGTGGCCTCTCCCAAGGGCGTGATTGCCGCTGTTACTCCTACCACCAATCCCACCTCTACCACAATTTTTAAGATTATAGTGGCTCTGAAAACCCGAAATGCTGTTATCCTCTCTCCACATCCCCATGCTGTGAAATGTTCCATCGCCGCCGCAAAAATTATGCGGAATGCCGCTATTGAAGCGGGCCTTCCGGAGCATGTGATCAGCTGGATTGAGACGCCCACTCTGGAAATTTCCGATGTATTGATGAAGAAAGTTGACTTGATTATGGCAACCGGCGGCGCCGGCATGGTCCATGCAGCCTACTCTTCCGGTACTCCCGCCATCGGCGTGGGCCCCGGCAACTGTAACGTTGTGATCGACAAGTCGGCCGATCTCCGCATGGCAGTGGAGTCCATCATTCATTCCAAGACATTTGATAACGGCATGATCTGTGCTACTGAGCAGCATATCACGGTGTTGAGCAGCGTTTATGATGAGGTCAAAGAATTACTGAAAGATGCCCGCTGCTATTTCCTGAACGACGAAGAGGCTTCCAAGGTGGCCACGGTGTTCTATAATCCCAAAAATCACGGAGTAAATCCCCCCGCCGTTGGTCAGACCGCCGTGCGGCTTGCCGAAATGGCCGGAATTCAGGTGCCCTATGATACCAAAGTTCTGATCTACGAGACAGACGACACCTCCCACGAAAACCCCTGGGCCAATGAGAAGCTGACCACTTTGCTGGGCATGTTCAAAGCTGACACGTTGGATGAGGCCTTCGACATCTGCGCCAAACTAGTCTATGAGGGTGGCGCGGGCCACTCTGCGGCGCTGTACGTTGACCCCACTGAGGAGGAAAAGATAAACCGCTTCGCTGAAAAAATGAAGGCCGGCCGTATACTCATCAATACACCCACGGCTTTCGGCGGCATCGGTGATTTGTACAACTTTGATATTGCGCCGTCTCTGACTTTGGGGCCGGGCTCTGCGGGCCACTCCGCTTACATGGGCAACACCAATTATGAGCAGCTGCTGGATATCAAGGTCGTTGCCATACGGAAGGAAAACATGCTGTGGCTCCAGCTGCCTAAAAAAGTCTACCACAAGACCGGCTGCACGCCCGTGGCCTTGCGGGAGATGAAGCATGTTTACGATTTTAAACGTGCCTTTATCATCACCGATGCCAATCTCTATCAGATCGGTGCCTGTGACGCCATTCTCAACCAGCTGCATGATCTGGGTATCGAAACCGCTGAGTTCTTCGATATTCGCGTGGACCCGCAGATTCAGGACGCCATGAAGGGTCTGCCGAAGATGCACGAGTTCGAACCTGATGTCATCATCGCTGTGGGTGGCGGTTCCGCAATCGACACCGCCAAGATTATGTGGATCATGTATGAGCATCCTGAAGAGGCGTTTTTGGACATGGCTACCACCTTCCTGGATATCCGCAAGAGAGTCCGCTTCTTCCCGCAAATGGGCAAGAAGGCCAAGCTGGTGTGTATCCCCACCACAGCCGGTACCGGCTCCGAGTGCACGCCCTTTACCATCATCTCCGATGCCAACACCGGTATGAAGTGGCCGCTGATCGGATATGAGATGATGCCCGAGATGGCTATCATCGATGCGGACCATATGATGAAGCTGCCGCCGAGAGCGACACAGGCATCCGGTTACGACGTGCTGACTCACGCCGTGGAAGCCTATGTCTCCACCTTTGCCACTGAGTATACCGACGGCTTCTGCAAGGATGCCACCAAGATGGTGTTCGATTATCTGCCGCGGGCCTATCACTCTGCGTTCAAGGGCGCGAAGGCTGATCCCATCGCCCGTGAAAAAATGGCTGATGCTTCCTGTCTGGCAGGCATTGGCTTCGCCAACGCATTCCTCGGCATCAACCACTCCCTGTCCCACAAGATAGGCGGCTGGTTCCATATCCCCCACGGAACCGCCAATGCGCCGCTGTTCCCCTATGTCTGTCGCTTCAATGCCCAGAAGCACCCCTATCATATGGGGACCTTCTCGCAGTATAAGTATCCGCAGGCATTTGAGCGCTATGTCCAGCTGGGCGAACTTATCGGCGTCAAAGGTGCTACGGATGAAGAGACCTTTGAAAACTGGATCAAGGCTGCCGAACAGCTGAAAAAGGATGTGGATATTCCCGAGACGATCTGCGATTGGCTGGTGGAAGCCCATCCCGAGAAGAGCGCCCAAGCGTGGGAAGCAGACTTCCTGGCGGCTGTCGATCAGATGTCGGAATGGGCGTTCCACGATGCATGCACCGGCTGCAATCCCGTATATCCCACCATCGAAGAGCTGAAGGCCTGTTACTTGAGAGCCTTCTATGGAAACGAGAAGTTCACTGAAAAGTTCGGTGATGTCCTGGGAGTGGAGGTCACACTGCCCCTCGATTCGCATGCAGCTTATCCCATGGGTCTTTCCGCAGAAATCGGCGTGGACAAGGTCGGCGGTTTCATTTGATTTTCAGCAATTTCTTCACTTTAATTTCTCAGGGAGCCGGTGCCTGCCGGTACCGGCCCCCTGAAATTTCGCGAGCTGGAGGATATCCAATGGATATGTTGAATCTCCCCAAAAAGGTCTATTTTAAAAATGGTTCCGCAAATGTGGCTTTGCGGGAACTGAGCGAAATCTACCATATGAAACGTGCTTTTCTCGTCTCAAATCCGAGGCTGTATCGTTCCGGCGTCGTTTCTTCAATTGGACGGCAGCTGCAAAAACAGGGTATCCGCACAGCGGAATTTTTCTCCATAGGTGCGGTTCCATCCTTTTCCGAACTTCGCAGCGGCCTGCCAAAGCTATTGGAATTTGAGCCGGACGTTATCATTGGCATCGGCGGCGGTGCGGCGATGAGTGCTGCCAAGGCTCTATGGCTTTTGTATGAAAACCCAGGACTGGATCTGGCGGAGGCTGCGGAATCTCCCGTCCACATTTGCACCGGCATTGATGCAAAGCTGGTGTTGGTGGCGACCTCCTTTGGGAGCGGAGCGCAGAACTCACCATTTTCCGTGCTGAAGGATGATGCCGGCGGTACCTGTGTCATCAACAGTTTCCAGCTGCTGCCGGATATTTCGGTGACGGACGCTCGTTTTACAGAGAGTCTGTCTCCGGCACAAGTCAAAGCCTGTGGACTTACCACGCTCTCGCAGGCAATTCGGGCGTTTGCAAGCTCCGGCTGCAGCGAATATACCCAGGGATTGCTGCGGGAGACAGTACAGGCGGTGCTGAAGAATCTGAAGGCTGCCGAGAGCGGTTGCCCCATCGCACTGGAAAAGCTCCATAACGCAGCCGCACTTGCAGGCGCGGCTTACGGAAACGGGATGGATACCATTGATTTTACGGTGCCGTTTTACCCGACCACTACAGAAAAGGCCGCGGATCATGACCGAGTAGAAATGCTGGCTCATGACTTAGGCATGTCGGGATCCCAAAAGCTGTGGGAGGCGTGTGAGGCGCTTCGCTGAATGAACCACAAACAATCCGCCGGCAGTACGCGCTGAACTCTGGCGCGAATGTGGTGTTAGACCCCAATGCCGTGGTTTTGACGGAGAAAAGATCGTGGGCAGCTTCTTTATATGATAAGGTATTTATAAACGCCCATTATTGAAAAGCGTCTGAAAAGTGCTCCAAGAAATTGAAAAAACCAACCTGTAAAGTACACGGTAAAGTACAAGTTTTACAAGTTGAAGCGCCTCGCATATGCGTGGCGCTTCAACCCAGCACGCCAGAGTCAGAGTCCGGCGTGCTAAACGCTTGTAATCATTGATATATAAGCGCATAGGAAAATGGTCGGCTTTAGTTGCAACATTATTTCTAACATGAACAGGGTAGTGTGGGGTTGAGTCCCAATAGCACAATAAGAAAACCATGCACACTGCCTGACGAACGCGAGAGATGACGCTTTTACATAGCAAAAATATCATTTGTATAGTTCGGGATAATGAAATATAATAAACGCAAATGCACATTGGGTGATTGGACATGGATTACTTGACTGTCAAAAAAGCCGGGGCCAAATGGGATATAACGAGCCGTAAGGTAAATTATTATTGCGCTGCGGAGAGAGTTGCCGGTGCAGTAAAAAGGAAAACCTTTGGCTGATTCCAAGTAATGTGGGGAAATCGATCGATGGCCGTACACAGGGAGGCAGGAGCAATGACAACCTTAAAAAGTAAAGAACATAAAAATGTTTTCCGCTATGTAATGATAACAGTGGCCATGATTGCCGCCGCCAGCGGTATTGGCTGGATATTCCGAATGATCGGCTTTCCTGAAGCAAACATAGTTATTGTCTATCTCCTTTCCATCCTGATGACCGCCAGATTGACGCGGGGATACGTTTATGGAATCGCAGCATCCGTCGTTGCAACCTGCGCGGTTAACTATTTCTTTACAGCGCCGTACTATACGCT
>Ga0183100_1000987_pt1 | contig 16371 bp, 13 predicted proteins | sample Biomet2_FD_127789 | JGI IMG/M metagenome (GOLD analysis project Ga0183100, IMG submission 127789) | Microbial communities from bioreactor (seeded with anoxic lake sediment) at LBNL, California, USA - Biofuel metagenome 2 | ecosystem: Engineered > Bioreactor > Anaerobic > Unclassified ...
TGTTAAAATATTATTTTATCTTGATAAATTTTTTAGGATTTTTATTTATGTATATTGATAAAGAAAAGGCTAAATCAGGTAAATGGCGAATAAAAGAAAGTACACTGCTTTCAATAGCACTGATAGGAGGAAGTTTAGGTTCTTATGCTGGAATGAAAGTATTCAGACATAAAACCAAACACGCTAAATTTAAATATGGCATTCCTTTTATAATACTAATTCAGCTTCTTATTTTTTTATATTGGAGAAAAATAATATAATATAAAAATTTAAAGGAAACAGCGGATAAATTAACCTAAGGAGATATAAATATGAATGGTCAGAATAGAGATGACGTTTATGCTGGAAGGACAGTAGACATAGTACTGAAAAAAGATCAGCCTACAGGAAAACTGACCCGGGGTATCGTAAAAGATATACTCACAAATTCAAAATTTCACCCAAGAGGAATAAAGGTTAGGCTGGAGGATGGAAGTATAGGAAGAGTACAGTTTATAATAAAGTAAGTTCACCTATTTCTTCTATGAAATCTGCTTTGGATGAACATTACAAATTCTTATACCTTAGAACATAAAACTGATATAATATCTGCTGAGAAGAAGAATTAAAAGTGTACAATTCTTCAGACTATGGGAGAAGTAAAATCCAGTCATTTAGAAATACCTTGAATGTTAGACACTATGATAAATAGTTAATAACAAAAAGGGGTGCATTTCATTTTGACTGGATTTTTTTAGTTTATAAACAACTGCTTCAAAAATCAAAAGCATATTTTATAAAAACGTATTGTCTTTAAACAATTGTTGATAAATCCCATTTTTCATAAATCTTAGGTACATCACTTATTAATCTCTTTGTATATTTTTCTTTCGGATTTAATATAACTTCATCAGCACTGCCATGTTCCACAAACTTGCCATGTTCCATAATATATACAGTATCAGATACATAGTATGCAAGTCCTATGTCATGTGTGATGAAGATAATGGTCATATCAATATCATCACGTAATTTCAGAAGCATATCCAGTATAGTTGCTCTTGAACAGGCATCTACCATGGATGTAGGTTCATCTGCAATTAAAATTTGGGGCTTCAGGATGAATATTCTTGCAATCATAAGACGCTGCATCTGCCCCCCTGATAACTCGAAGGGATACTTATTTGTAAGCTCTGCAAATTTCAGGTTAACAAAACTGCAGGCCTCAGTCATAAGTTCCAGTTTTTTCTCCTTTGGCAGATGTTTTCCGCCTCTCATATTAATGCAGTCTAAAAGTACGGAATCTATTTTGTAAAACATATTAAAAGAGGAAAATGGATCCTGAAATACAGCCTGTATTCCCTTCCAGTAATTCTCTCTTTTTTTGTATGAAGATATATCTCTTGGCTTTCCATTGAAGTTCATCTCACCTTCTGTAACATTGATAAGCCCTAATATCATCTTGGATAAGGTTGTCTTGCCGCTTCCGCTTTCACCTACAATTGAGACAACTTCACCTTTCCTGAAATTAAAATCTACATGGTCCACGGCAATATTTTGTATTTTGCCATTACTGAATATCCTGGTAACACCTTTTCCGCTTAGGCAGGAAGCCATTTTTTCATTATTCATCTGCATAAACCTCCTTAAGCTGCTCAATTGAATATACGCAGCGATACATTCTTTCCTTACCAAACTTTTTTTCAGGAACAGACTGCACTTTGCATTCTGGTTTTGCATATTTGCATCGTTCAGCAAATCTGCAGCCTTTCGGTGGATTCTTCAAATTAGGAGGAGTACCTGGAATAACAGTAAGCTTATTATCTCTAATACCAGCTTCAGGAACAATGATTGAACCCATAAGACCCTTTGAATAAGGATGCATAGGATCAAATACCATTTCTTTAGCATTTCCTTTTTCTATAATTTGTCCAGCATACATAACCATAATATCATCAGTTACATTATACAGCAGCGGAAGTTCATGGGTAATGAAAATCATTGATTTAATAAGTCCTTTTTCCATAAGGTCTCTCAGCATCTTAATAACCATTTTCTGTGAAGAAACATCAAGTGCCGAGGAGGGTTCATCTGCAATCAGAACCTTTGGCGAGAGAATAGTTGAAATTGCAATTACGGTACGCTGTTTCATACCTCCTGACAATTCAACTGCATGTTTCTGAAGTACTTCAGAGGGCAGGCCCAAAAGCTCGAATCTCTCCTTTGCCAGGTCATATATATCCTGTTTTTTTGCCTTTGGATCATGTGCATGAATAACATCTTCTATTAAACTCATGATCTTCTGTGTAGGGTTCAGCGCATTCATGGCTGCCTGCGGGATATAGGCAATTTCATTTCCAAGTATTTTTTTTCGGATATCATCAGGCTTCATGTTGGAAATATTCCTGCCGTCTATGATGATATCACCACTGATATAATGAAGAGGTGAAAAATAGTATCCCATCATGCTCAGTGCCAGTGTGGATTTGCCGCAGCCGGATTCACCTGCTATACCAAGTGATTTTCCTTCTTCAATTTCCAAAGAAACATCATCTACAGCATAGACATCTTCCCGCTGCCTTGTTACATACTTTGTATTTAATTTGTTTACTTTCAGCATTATTTTTCCCATAGCTGCCTCCTTAATCTCTTAACTGTGGATTGAATACCTGATCAAGTCCTGTATTCATCAAGTTAAGTGAAAATGATATTAATGTAATTGCTAATATTACCGGCAGGAAAGCCCACCATGATCCTGAAAGAGGTGCTGTATTGGCTATTGCCCAGTTCATCATAAGACCCAGTGTAGAAACTTTAGTTGTAGCTGGTCCCAAACCTAACATGGACAGCTGTGCCTCTGCAAGGATGCCGGAAGATATCTGGAGGATAAATGCCATAACAACATAAGAAGCTATATATGGCAGTATATCCGTCAAAATAATTTTCGGCAGACTGTGACCGGATAATTTTGAAAGATTAACGTGATCACGGTTTCTTAAAGATATAACCTGTGAACGCACAGATCTTGTTGTCCACGGCCAGGAGGTAATTCCTATAATGGATGCCGTCAGCATAACTCCCCTGGCACTTTCACCAACGCTGAATGATATTAATACCAAAAGGATAAATGAAGGGATAACAGTAAATATGTTTGTAATAAACATTATAAAATCGTCCAATGTACCTCCCACATATCCTGCTAAGAGTCCCAGCAGCAATCCGAGCATTGTAGCTATAATACCTGCAACCAGGCCAATCTTTAATGATGTACCCATAGCTGCTGCTAACTCAGTTAGCACATCACGTCCAAAATTGTCAGTTCCTAAAATAAATGTCCTTTTATTTAAAACATCCTTCGTGTTGACAAAAGACCTTGAGTCTATCGGAGCATTTGATTTTAACACTCCGTCTTTATCCTTTGCCGCTATATATATATCTTCATTACTGGCCAATTTGTTTATCTTGTCATTAAGTCTTACATATTGTTTTTTTTCAGCAGATAAAAGACCAGTCTGGTCAGCAGAAGAATTATAATTTTTCAGCCATAAATTTACAAGGGATTGTATATTATTGGTATCTATTTCAGATTTTTTTACATTTCCGAATTTAATAAGCCAGCTGGCCATACTCTCTTTGTCTGCTTTTGATATGGACTGCAGTTTTACTGAAGATGTATTTATCTTCAATGTATATTGATCTGTCTGAGCTACATCTTTTACTGATACATATGTACCAGGTTTATAAAACAACCCGCCTACCATACTTAGAGGATCATCTGTTACAAGCAGCGGATAAAATATGATTGTACACAGCAGCACAATAAAAATTACAAATCCTATAACAAATTTAGAGGAATGAAATACTTGTTTTATCATATTCTTCATAATTATACCTCCTCCTATATCAGTCTTGCTGATTTGCTTTAACTCGTGGGTCGATAAATCCATAAAGTATTTCAACCAGAAGATTTGCGATCAGTACCATGATTGTAATAATTAATGTACAGCCGGATATAAGAGGATAATCTCTTCCGGTAATTGCCGTCAGCAGAGTAGTGCCAAGTCCTGGATAGCTGAATATAATTTCTGCTACTAATGCACCGCCCACCATAGTTCCTAATGATAATGCGAGTCCTGTAATTTGAGGAAGCATTGCATTTCTGAAGACATATTTTACAATTTTCCTATCCTCAATTCCAAGGAAACGACTATATTTAACATAATCTGCATTAAGTTCATAAATTGACATTGAACGCATTCCAATTGCCTGTCCACCTATTGTAATAAGTACAATAGACCAGAATGGAAGCTGATAATGATAAATTACAGAACCTATAAAACTAAGACTCATATTTGGAGCCATGTTATACCCGTAACCCAAGGATGTTGGAAACAATTTTAGATAAACTCCAAGGTAAAATTGTAATAAAATAGCCATTCCGAATGCAGGCATATTGCTTAAGAATAAGAAAAACGGAAGTATACCTTTATCCCAGGCACCTCTTACATATGCTGCTACTGCACCTAAGACATTACCTAATAACCAGCCCACAATAATAGCAGGCAGCTGCAGGGCTATTGTCCACCCTATTGATTTTGATAATATATCAGATACTGTTCTTGGGTAATAAGTGAAGGAAGTACCAAGGTTACCTTTAAATAAATTTTTTATAAATTCAAAAAATTGTATATATAAAGGTTGATTTACTCCGAAAGTTTGTGCATATTCTTCATATATTTTTTGTATTGCAGTTTTATCCGTCATACCTTTTGAGGCTCTTACCGCGATAGCTGACACTGGATTTCCAGGCATCAGCCGCGGCAGAAGAAAGTTCAAAATTACTGCGACTAAAAGAGTCAGCAAATACCATAGAACTTTGTTTGTATAATATTTTTTATAGCCCTTCATGACACCATCCCCTCATTTACAGTTATTACGCCATATATTTTGTAGATTTTACACGTATATAATGAGAAACTAGCCATGTCTTTCATAGATACTATGAAAGCATGGCTAATTAATCTAAATCCTATTTACTGACTAATTTAAGTGAATATAATCCTGCTATACCATAACCATCTGTACAATCATATGGAGGTATCTCAACACCTGCATCTGATTTTGAACCTTTTTCAGGGTAATTAGTCCATACGGTTTCATTAACTGTATAGAATACTTCTGGTCTGTACATTAATGAGAATGATGGAACATCTGTTAAATAAATCTTAGATAATTCTGTATAGTATGCTTTAAGTTTAGCAGCATCTGTCTCATGAGGGATTAACTCTAACAGCTTATCAACTCTGGCATTTGCATATCCGCCGAAGTTACCAATCATCTGGCTCTTCATTGAGTTATATGTGCTTGATAATATGCCGAAGCATCTTGTCCATGGATTTGAAATGCCTGCTGCCGATGGACTCCACATAGCTATATCAAAGTTCTTGTTTGATAAATCATCATAGAATGTGTTAGCATCTGGGAAATATGTCTGAATATCTATTCCGATTTTCTTTCCTGCTGCTGCTACTATTTCAAGAGAAGCATTCCAATCTGACCATCCCTGAGGACATTCAGCCTTAAATGAAAGTTTCTTTCCCTTGTATTCACGGATTCCATCGCCATTTGTATCTTTTATTCCTGCAGCATCAAGAAGTTTCTTTGCACCATCAATATCAGTGCCTGTCCACTGAACACTCTTTAATGCACTCTGATCAACTAATGCCTGCTCAGAAGCTGATGGACTCATTAAACTTCTTGGTACATCTGTAAATGATGGTGAATATCCACTCATTGCAGTTTTAATAATCTGGTCGTAGTCAACTGCCATTGCAATTGCCTTACGAACTGTTACGTTATCAAGTCCGGCTTTCTTTAAGTTATACCATGCAGTCGGCATTGTAGCTGCTAAATAATATGGAGATTCCGGCAGATAAGTTGAAATCTTTCCGCCTGACATCATGGAAGCTACATTACTTATGAACTGCTGGGATATATCAACTTCTCCTGCCTTGAATGCAGTATCACCAGAAGCGTTGTCTTTGAATAAATTATGAACTATATATTTTGGAACAGGAAGCTTGCCCCACATAGAAGCTGCTTTGCCCCAGTAACCATCATTTCTCTTTAATACAACCTTCTGTTCATTTGCAACATAAGATAAATACGGGCCTGATGCTACAAAGTCTGCCATTTTATCAGTCTTCATCTTTGAAGCATCTGAATTAGTTCTCTTTTCAACTTTTTGAAGGTATGCTTTCTGCATTACATATTGTTTTGGAAGATATTCTTCAACTTTTAATGGGTTAACAGCTTCGCCTGCACTGTTTAATTTTGCTGTAAAGACAACTGTGGTATCATCTGTTGCTTTTACGCTTTCAATATAGGTTTTATAATCTGAGCCTGCAGGGCTTTCATATTTAACATTTGTGTCAAATGTATAAGCTACATCGTTTGCAGTAACTGCTGTACCGTCACTCCATTTAGCATCTGGATTCATCTTAACTGTAAGTACGGTACGTTTATCATTCCATACAGGATCTCCTTTTGCTAACAATGGATACATTTTACCATCCAACATGTTATACATGTAAAGTGTCTCATATACCAATGTTCTTGCTGAATCCTTCTGGGTTACACCCAAAGCATTGTTTGAGTTGCTTGACAGTGGATTCCAGTCATTTATTGGCCCCCACTGCTGTCCATTAAAGTAAAGCGATTCATTTCTTGGCTGAGTCGTCTTATCATCTGTAGTTGTGTTAGACGCATTAGTTGGTGTGGCTTTGTTTGAACCACAACCTGCAAATAATGATATGCACATTGCTGCACCTATCAGAATTGCACACATTTTTCTCCATTGTTTCATTTTACTAAAGAACCTCCTTTAAATATATTGGATAAATCTATTTAAATATTAATAGATTACTTATTTTAAAAACTGCAAATGTTTACATGAACATTCTGCGGAATTCCCTTTATAATACTTGGTCCTTCCAAATTTCATCGCCAAAACTTTTTATGAATGCATAAATTTCAAATGCCATCTGCTGCGCCTCCGGTATTCTTACATGACCTGGAGTACCTCTTCCATTCCAGGAATACAAAAAGTGTACTATTTTAGCATCATCAATATTCCTGCATATTAATCCGATGGCACGATCCCATGAAGGATGATGGTTCAGAATCGTAGTTGTAAGCACAATGAAAGCATTAGGATATTTTCTGCGTATATTCAAAACAAACTGCTCATAATGTTTCTTCCATATCTCAGCCTTTTTTCCCTCTGGATTCTCCTTCATATAATCTTCCGGAGCAGCATCATTCTGCCCCAGGGCAATTACCACTACATGCGGCGTAAACTTTCTGAAATCCCAATCTTTAACTTTTCCCAAATCCGGGTTGAAATGAATCTTATCATAAGCGCTTTCCATACCTATATAATCCGGTTCATGAAAATATCCAGTATGATCCATAACCGATATTCCGCCCTGTGCAATAACATTAACCTGGGCCTTCAGCATTCTGGCTGTTATCATGGCATAAGAATACCATGCATTTGAGTACTCCCCATTGTGAATCGGATCTGGTTTTCCAACATAATCAACTGCTTCAGATAGTTCCCCTGCAGTTACGGAATCTCCGTAAAACTCCATGCATCTTCTGGGCTTTTTATCTGGTGTACATATAATACTGTCTTTTGACATAATAAAACCATAAAAAGTAAATTCGTGACATGCATCCTGCCTCTTAAAAATTATTATCTGGTGTTTTTCATCCTCAGACAAATCATCTGCAAGTGCTATTTCATGAACACAATGATCATTTGAAAGAAGAACCTTTTTCTGCACTCCATCAATAATATAACCAAGATAATTGTCCAAATAACTATGGTTGTTTTTTATCAATACCTTAAGCTTGGAACCTTTAAAAAACATCTGAGCTAAGCTTCCCGGGAATACGAATATTGGAGCCTTAGAATCTGAAAAATCAATTCTTCCGCCGTAATTTATTTTTTCACAATCAGTTGAAACGTAATCCTCATTTTTTTTCAAAAACTCCCGTTCATTCACTTTGCTGTCCTCCTATCTGATATCATAAACACTTCTCAGTCTGATTCCATTTGGTTTTCCCCTTAGTATTCTTACCCTATTTTCTCCTCCGTTAATATCGAAGTAATTATCAGATAATAACATATCATTATCCTCATTAATGATTTCAACACCTCTGGCATAGCTCTTTGCTGAAATGATGATTTCATCTCCTTCTGTCTTATACCTTAATTCAGGATTTATAAATTTAAAATGTTTTGGTATAGAGAATATAACAGTTCCTTCAGAAATAACTTTCCCATCCTTTAACATCTCATAGCTGACGTAATCTTCATATAAAGATGCTTCCTGCATGTCCACTTTATCCAGCCACTTACTGGATAGTTTTTCTGCAGTAACTTCGCAGGAACTTTCTTTTATTATTTCTGCCTTATTATTGCGAAGTGCCCATCTTACCGTAACCTTTACATCCTGCATGGATTCATTGGCTATGCATAGATGAATGGATTTTTTTATATCATAAGGCTGTGCATTAACATTCGTGTCCTGAGTCAGAATACCTTCCTCCATGCAGGACAGCATCAGGGGTGCAAAAAATCTCTTTGCGTAATAATGAAGAACTTTCCATCTTCCGCAATAATCAATAGATGACCATGATGCTGTCGGCCAGCAGTCATTAAGCTGCCAGTAAATAGATCCCATGCAGCGTCCCCTGTTTCTTCTGAAATGCTCCACGCCATAACGGATAGCATCTGCCTGAAGAAGCTGCGAAGCATAAAGAAGAGTATCAAAATCATTAGGATAAAGGTAAGTTGCACTCATATAATTCATAATCTTGCCATTAGCTGCATTATTTCTCTGATGTTTTTCCATAACATAGGAGAATATATTTCTATCCTCCGGTACTGTATATGTCTCTACGGTCTTAAGTGCGGGGAATGACTGGAATCCAAATTCAGAAACATAACGGAAGAAGAACTTCCTGTATTCTGTAAATGGCTTATTTCCATGCCATACATCCCAATAATGGACGTCTCCTCTGTTTTCATCATTAGGGTTATCAAATCCCCCTCCCGATGAAGGGCTTGCCGGCCAGTAAAAGACTTCAGGGTCATTTTCCTTTAATATCTTAGGAATTATATATTCATAAATCTTTATATAATCACTTTTAAGCTTTGGGGTAATACCCCATCCTCCATATTCTGCAAACATTTCCATCTCATTATTCCCGCACCAAAGGCCCAGAGATGGATGACTGCGGATTCTTCTGATGTTATCTACAAATTCTGCCTTAATATTTTCTTCAAATTCATCTGTAAGGTTGTAATTGGCACAGGCAAACATGAAATCCTGCCATACCACAAGCCCTAATTCGTCACAGGAATCATAGAATGCATCACTTGGATAATTGCCGCCGCCCCATACACGTATTACATTAAAATTGGCGTCTTTGCATTGTTTCAGCAGGCTCAGGGTTCTCTTCGGCGTAACTCTGCTTAAAATATTGTCTTCAGGTATATAATCAGCACCCATGGCAAACATACATACTCCATTTACTTCATGAGAAAAACTTTCACCATATTCATCTTTTTCAATATGCATTGTTATGGTTCTAAGCCCAATACGTTTCTCCCAGGTATCAAGTATGCTGCCGCCGTGCATAAGCATTGCTTTTACCTTATATAATGGCTGGTCACCATAACCATTTGGCCACCAAAGCTTTGGATCATCGATAATTATTTTCTCAGGTGAATCATTATAAACCTTCTGTTTTCCATCAGGATCTGTAATAGTAACCTGATACAGATATCCAAGCTTTATGGCTTCATCATATTTATCATGGAATCTCAAGCTGTGTTTACTGCCTGTCCTTGTCATATCAACTTTAAATCCCAATATTACCTTTTTCTCTTTGTGGTTCTGAGAAATATATACGCTTTGCAGCCTGCCTTCATTGATTCCCAGTAACTCCACATCTCTCCAGATACCCATATCCGGAAGCCTTGGGCCCCAGTCCCAGCCGAACATGCAGTGTGCTTTTCTAAGCTGGGGGAATCCTCTCATGGCATCCTCAGAGCCTCCGATATGCTGTTTTTTATCTGCTTCTTCTATAAATTTAGTAGGTGAATGGAATATGATTCTTAGCTCATTATTTTCTTCCCTCAGCCATTTCTTTACTTCAAATTCCCAGGTTCTGTGCATATTATAAACATATGCAATATGTTGACCATTTATAAAGATATCTGCCAGTGTATCCAGTCCATCAAAATGCAGAATTACTTCTTCACACATCAATAATTTTTTTGATACACTAAAGTTCCTTCTATATTCATAATCCTGATCCATAAGCTTTAATGCTTTCAATTCATTGTCTCGGTAATATGGATCTTCCATTTTGTGGTTTTCAATCAAATCACTGTATACGGATCCCGGTACAGATGCATTTAAATACTCATTCGCACTTATAGTATGCATTTGCCAGCCATCATTCAATTTTTGTCTAAGCATATAATTCCTCCTAAATGCACCATATTGTAAAAAGTTTTTTTGTTATTTATTCAGTTTCCTGTTCAATTCATCAAGCATCTTTTCAAGTCCTTCATACGTGATGCTCTTATCCCCTCCAAAGCTTACAAGTCCTCGGATTGGCATATATTTTAACATTGCATTACACATATCATCGCTTATGGCGCTGGAATTCTCCTTGTCGTTTTCTTTATCCGTTGACTGCATACCAATAGCAGTTTTTACTTTATCAATTAATGGTTTTAAAGCTTTTGATGCTTCCGGCATTTCAAGTAAATCACCGAATGTGGTATTAACTGTTAGTTTAACTGGCAGCTTTACTGTGCTTTCTACATGAACTGGCTTGGAAAGAACTATATCTCTTGATGACTTACCAATAAGGATGTCATAATCTCCGGTCTCTGCATACCAGTCATGAATCTCTGTATTATAATAAGAAAAGGCTCTTTTGCAAAGATTAAAGGTTACAGATTTAGTCTCTCCGGGATTTAATTCTATCTTTTCAAAACCTCGCAGTTCCTTTACAGGTCTGATTATCTTGGAATGTTTCTTGCCTGTATATAATTCTACGACTTCTTTTCCTGCTATCTTGCCAGTATTTGTTACATCAAGAGTTACTGTCAGTTTATCAGTATCTTTTATTGACTCAGAGCTTAACCTAAGATTTGAATATTCAAAAGTTGTATAGCTAAGCCCATACCCAAATGGGAATAAAACTTCCATATTCTTTTTATCATAATAACGGTATCCTATAAATATACCTTCACGGTATTCGACCTTGTCCCCTTCTCCGGAATAATATAAATAGGATGGGTTATCCTCAAGCTTAATCGGGAATGTTTCAGGCAATTTACCGCTTGGGTTTACATCTCCAAATAATACATCTGCCTCTGCAGCGCCAACTGCCTGACCGCCTAAATATGCCTCAAGTATACCCTTTACATCATCTGACCATGGCATCTCCACAGGAGAACCATTATGTAATACTACAACCGTATTAGGCTGTACTTTTGCTACCCTCTTAATCAGTTCATTCTGGCAGTCAGGTATTGACATATGAGTTCTGTCATATCCTTCAGATTCAAAAGAATCAGGAAGACCTGCAAATATTACTGCTGACTCTGCGTTCTTCGCTGCTTCTTCTGCTTCCCTTATCATTGCTTCATCAATTCTGTCCTCAGCTAAATCATATCCCTGTGAATAGGTAATATCTGCCATGTTTTTTGCAGATTCAAATGCACTGGTAACTTTAAAGGAGTTTATATGTGAGCTTCCACCGCCCTGATATCTTGGTTTATCTGCAAACTTTCCTATGAACGCAATCTTTCTGCCCTTCTTAAGAGGCAGAATTCCTTCGTTTTTAAGCAATACCATACATTCTCCGGAGAACTTTCTTGAAAGTTCATGATGTGCATCCATATCCCACTCTGTATCCGGTTTTCTATTTTCCTTATATTTATTTACTATATTTAATATTCTCTCTGCTGCCTGATCTACAACTTTCTCATCCAGTCTGCCATCTTTTACTGCCTGAACAATTCTGGCATCATTAATGCCGTTAGACCCCGGCATCTCCAGGTCAAGTCCTGCTTCTATGCCTTTCACCCTGTCATTAACTGCTCCCCAATCACTCATGACATAACCGTCAAATCCCCATTCGCCTCTTAATATGTCTGTAAGATATCTCTTATTTTCAGAAGCATAGGTTCCGTTAATTTTATTATAAGAACACATAACGGTCCAAGGCTTTGCATCTTTAACTGCACCTTCGAATGCTGCCAGATAGATTTCACGAAGAGTCCTCTCATCTATTTCATCACTGACACTCATACGTCTGTGTTCCTGGTTATTACCAAAAAAATGCTTAAGGCTTGTCCCAACATTTTTACTCTGTACACCTTGAATATGATTTTTTGCCATCTCTGATGCCAGGTATGGATCTTCAGAAAAATATTCGAAATTTCTGCCGCACAGCGGAGAACGTTTTATGTTATCTGCCGGTCCCAGTATTGTGCTTACATCCTCATGCTGACACTCATCTCCCAGTGCCTCACCAATTTTATGAATAAGATCCCTGTCAAAGGATGCCGCTATCGCACAGGCTGCAGGGAAACATACTGCTTTAATGCTTTCATTAGCAGTAGAGTTTTCTATAGAAAGATCTTGTTTGCGCAGTCCGTGAGGGCCATCACTTACCATGACATCAGGTACGCCCAGTCTTTTTACAACTTTTGTATGCCAAGAACCCTCGCCGGAGCATAAACCAGCTTTTTCCTCCAGTGTCATTTCTGAAACTATTTTTTTTACATTCATAAGAAAACCTCCATAATTTTCTAATCTTATTGTATAATTTCGTTTATCAAAAAATATTACTTTCAAATCACCTGTATACGTATACAAACTGTATAACCTTTACACTCCGACAGCAATCTGTTTATCCAAATTCCAAGACACCCTCTTCTATAAGTGGGTGATTTTATAATTATGCTTCAGGCGGGATAGATTACCTATCTGAATACCCGATGTTCAGCTTTAGCGAAAGCGAGTTCACTATAGTTAATCACTATATACCTTTTATGTATTATTATACATTTATTGGTATTTTCTTCTACTATTTGATTTTTAAATCTATTATAGCACAATTTTCAATTAATACAATTTTTTTGTAAAAAATGCTGCACAGCTAAAAAACAGTTAGAATATACTAACTGTTCTATCAATATAATGGTTTTATAAATAAATCCTCAGGTTACCTATACAGACGGATTTTTGAAATTTATCATCTGAATTAATTTTGATGTAAGACAATAGATAAACGGTAAAGCTTTGCTTAGAGAATTAGCCTATGAATAAAAGCTCTCTCAGAAAAATATAATAAAATTAAGATTATTAAATATAGCAATATTTTGCCCGTATTTTCCAATAGAAATGTTTAGGTAATTTTAATATAATATATCTTGATGGTGATTAAATGGAGAAAGAGATCCTTCAGATTTTAAAAGAACTGCTAAGTGATATATCTTCTATGAAATCAACTTTGGATGAGCATTAAGAGATTCTTAAAGTCTTAGTACATAAAACTGATGTAATATCTGCTGAACAGTAAAATTTAAAACATACAGTTTTCCAGGTTATGGGATAAGTAAAATCCATAAGAAAAGATTTAAGCAGTTTAGAGCTTATTACTGCAAATAATTGGTCTGATATAGTTAAATTAAAAGCAGTTAAATAGTAAATATAAAATCCAGTCATTTTAATTTTTGGCTGGATTTATTTTTTATCTTTTTCAGGCTTCTCAGTAAACTACAGTATAGTAAAATATTTAAAAATGAGCCTAAGCTCCTTTTGTATTCATATTAAGTGTTTCAACTGACTACCTATCATTTTAATATAATTTGGATACTGCATAGGCTATTAATCTGGACGGCAGCAGCCTTTTTATAAATACAATGGCTTTATATGAAAATCCGCAGGCAATACGTACAGGCGGGTTTGGAGAATTTATTACTCTCATTATTGATTTTACAACTACTTCAGGGCCCGGACCATTCTGTTCCGATTTTGCCATAGCATCTATTGATTTAGTAAATCTTTCTCTATATACTAAAGTCTCTGATTCCTGTGTATATTGTCTTTTACCTGTAAACCCTGTTTTCGTATCACCAGGCTCTACAAGTGAAACATTTATTCCAAAGGGTTTTACCTCACACCTTAGTGCTTCAGTTGCAGCCTCTAAAGCAAATTTGCTGGCACTATACATGGATTGGTAAGGAATTGAAATTAATCCGGCAATAGAACTTACATTTATAATAAGGCCCTCCTTTTGTGCCCTCATTATAGGAAGAACACATCTGCACATTCTAAGCACACCAAAAAAATTCGTATCAAACTGTTTATATGCTTCATCAATACTAGTATCTTCTACAGAACCGGCTATGCCAAAGCCTGCACAATTTATCAGTATGTTTATCCTGCCTTCCTTTTCCATTATTAATTTTACTGCCTTTTCTATGGATTCCTCAGAGCAGACGTCAAGCTGCATCATATTAATAGAACCACCGCTTGTTTCATCCTGCCTGTTTTGTTGGAGTTTTCGGGATGTTCCGTATACTTTGCATCCTTTTATCATAAGATGTTCCGCAGCCTCTTTTCCTATTCCTGAAGACGCACCTGTTACAAGGACTACATTACCATAATAATTATTCAAAGAAATCCCCCCGTTTTATAATCATGTATTATTTGTTCAAATAAATCACCTAATGTTATAAATAATCTAACGGATCTAAAAAGCTCAAACTCATCGTAATCCTTAAAGATTTCTCTTATACCATTCTGTGAGCATTTCTGCTCCGTAATGCTTTACCCTGCCCCTTTGTTTGGCTTAAACTGCATCAGCTTTTGAATTACTTCATTAATTTCCTGCTGTTTTTATCTTAGCTAATGTCTTCGGCTTCCATGCCTATAAGATGTTTTCACACTTTCCAAAATGATAGGTTCCTAAAATAAGAACTTTTACTTTTTCTTTCATAATTGCCATCCCCTAAATACAATATTCTTTTTATTTCATGAAATTGCATAATTGATTTGTAGCTTAAAATAACGGATTATTAACGTATTTTTAAGATGAAAAAGTAAATTCAAGAGTTTGCAATTTCTTATTTAAGCATTAGCCGTATAAATTTTGGCGCATTTATGATAATTGTCAATATAAAAGGAAGCAGCATTACGATTGTTATAATAACCCATATAATTTTTAAAAAAACTTTTTTCATAATATTTTACCTCAAAGTATTACAAAGCTAACTACTGTTATTTATTCCTATTTTACCATAATATTTCTTATGAGGCTAATTTAGAAAATTTGTCTATTACTATTATGTTCCAATATTTAACTATTAGTATTATAATTTAAGTAATAATAAATGATGTTATAGGAGGAAAATATTTTGAGATATGAGGTTAAGGGCGGAAATCTGCCGGCAGTAATTACTTATCTGGAATCTGGTGAAGCTATGTTTACTGAGTCAGGCGGGATGTCCTGGATGAGCAATAACATTCAGATGTCCACAAATATGGAAGGAGGACTGTTTGGAGGTATATCCCGTGCATTTTCCGGAGAATCAGTCTTTATGGCAACCTACACCTGCAGCGGTTCGGATGGAATGATAGCCTTTTCTTCAAGTTTTCCAGGTACAATTATGTCAGAAGAGTTTGATGGTTCCAGAACTCTTATCTGTCAAAAGGATGCTTTTCTCGCAGCTGAAAGAAGTATAAAACTAGAGGTTGTTTTCAGAAAAAAACTGAGAGCCGGGCTCTTTGGCGGAGAAGGCTTTATAATGCAGAAGATATCAGGAAGGGGCATGGCATTTTTAGAAATAGATGGAGCTTCTATTGAATATGATTTAAAACCTGGAGAAATTCTTAAGGTAGATACAGGGCATGTGGCAGCTTTTGAAAGCACTGTTCACTTCGATATAGAAACAGTAAAAGGATTTAAAAATATAATGTTTGGAGGAGAAGGGTTATTTTTAACAACATTGAAAGGCCCTGGCAAAGTTTGGCTGCAGACAATGCCGATTCAAAATGTAGCAAATAAAATTATTCCTTTTATACCTGAAAAATCAAGTTAACAAAATTGATAGACGGTTCTCAATTATTTAAAAACTAAACACAATATATTTTAATAATCTGAAGTTTTTTATATATTTTGAAACATATCCGAAGATTATTTGTAAATTTCAGATTAAATATAAGCTCGTATTATTAATGTGAAAAGCCCTGCAAATAATATCATATACTATGTAACAAAAATTGATAT
>Ga0183100_1000988_pt1 | contig 16342 bp, 19 predicted proteins | sample Biomet2_FD_127789 | JGI IMG/M metagenome (GOLD analysis project Ga0183100, IMG submission 127789) | Microbial communities from bioreactor (seeded with anoxic lake sediment) at LBNL, California, USA - Biofuel metagenome 2 | ecosystem: Engineered > Bioreactor > Anaerobic > Unclassified ...
GACTCTTGACAAATGAAAAAAAAGATGTATAATACATATTAATCATATAGGAATTATATACTTTAAGGAGATGAAAGTATGAATAGGAATGTATCTGTACAAAACGATAAAATGAATATGGTAATGGCAAACATGTGTATGTGTCCTATGCAGATGTGTATTTGTACTGTTCAATTGAATAAAGTATCATTTCATACGAACCGTTGCCATTAGAAACTACGCGGTCTGAGTGATACAGACTGCATTATATTTTAAAAAATGTAAGGAAAGCAGTCTTAAGATAATTAAGGCTGCTTTTTCTTATATAAGCGATACAAATTAAATGTGTAGCAAATAAACCATTTATATAATTTGAAATCTAAACCAAAATCAAAAAAAGAAAGAGGAATTTATTATGAGTAATAAAACTTACAAATTTGAAACATTACAACTTCACGTTGGTCAAGAGAGCCCAGATTCTGCTTCGGATTCACGTGCCGTACCAATTTACCAAACCACATCCTATGTATTCAAAAACTCGGCCCATGCTGCCGCTCGATTTGGCCTTACCGATGCCGGTAATATCTACGGCAGATTAACAAATTCTACGCAAGATGTGTTCGAGCAGAGAATTGCCGCATTAGAGGGCGGTATTGCCGCTCTCGGTGTAGCTTCAGGTGCAGCTGCTATCAACTATGCTATTTTAAATCTCGCACAGGCAGGCGACCATATTGTATCTGCCAAGACCATTTATGGTGGAACCTATAACCTACTTGCACACACTCTGCCACAGTACGGGATTACCACTACTTTTGTCAATCCTGATAAAGAAGGAGCCTTTGAATCTGCTATAAAGGATAACACCAAGGCAATCTTTATCGAAACACTTGGCAATCCTAATTCTAATATCATTGATATTGAAAAGGTAGCAAAAATCGCTCATGCGCATAAAATTCCGTTGGTCGTTGACAACACCTTCGCCACTCCTTATCTGGTGCGCCCGATTGAATATGGTGCCGATATTGTGGTACATTCCGCTACCAAGTTTATAGGTGGACACGGTACAGCCATTGGTGGTGTTATCATAGATAGCGGTAAATTTGATTGGGAAGCTAGTGGCAAATTTGCATCACTAACCGATCCAAATCCTAGCTATCATGGTATAAGTTTTGTAAAAGCAGCTGGTGCTGTAGCGTATATTACAAAAATCCGCGCTATTTTGCTTCGTGATACAGGTGCTACCATTGCTCCACTTCACGCATTTCTATTTTTACAGGGACTTGAAACCCTATCGCTTCGCGTAGAGCGCCATGTAAAGAATTCCTTAAAGGTTGTTGAATATTTATCCAAACATCCTCAAGTTGTCAGAGTAAACCACCCGTCCCTATCCAAAAATGGCAACAAAAAATTGTATGATAAATACTTCCCAAATGGCGGTGGTTCTATTTTCACTTTTGAAATTGAGGGTAATGATGAAACGGCAAAGAATTTTATTGATCATCTACAAATTTTCTCTCTTCTAGCCAATGTGGCAGATGTTAAGAGTTTGGTCATTCATCCTGCTTCCACCACACATTCACAATTATCTGTAAAAGAATTAATTGACCAAGGCATTAAACCAAATACGATTAGACTATCTATCGGCACAGAACATGTCGAAGATATAATTGCGGATCTTAACCAAGCATTTGAAGCTGTAGCAGCTGAAACGAATCCGAACACTTTATTTAAAAACATTAAAAATATCGCATCAAAGTTTAGAAAATAAAGAGGACGAAATTAGCATATATGCTCTGCAGGCGGACCATACTTGCAAATTGCAAATCACATTTTATAAAGAAACGGAGTAAACCATATGAATATTTTACCTGAAGTTGTTAAAGAAAAAGATTACCTTGTATCTGTTAGAAGACATCTACATAAAAACCCTGAGCTCAGTTTAAAAGAATTTTCAACGGCAACTTATATAGAAGAACAATTAGAGTCAATGGGTATCAACTATCGCAGAGTCGGAGAAACAGGCATTCTTGGTACGATAACAGGCAAAAACGGAAATGGTAAAACAGTTTTACTCCGTGCAGATATTGATGCACTCCCCGTTCATGAAGAAACTTCTACTTCCTATCAATCCCACAACGCTGGTATTATGCATGCTTGTGGTCATGACGTTCACACAGCATCATTACTTGGCGCAGCAAAGGTACTTCAGTCTCTGCGTGACACCTTTGCTGGTCAAGTATTATTAGTCTTTCAGCAGGCAGAAGAATTCGGGCATGGCTCGAAATATTTTATAGAGGAGAATATTACAGAAAGCGTGGATAGAGCGTTGGGGCTCCATGTTGCACCTGACTTTCCAGTCGGTACAATTGCGATGGTAAAAGGCGCTGATGCCGCATCCTGCGACTATTTTAAAATCACGATTCAGGGAAAAGACGCACACATCTCCAAGCCAAATAAAGGCATTGATGCTCTTTACATAGCAAGTCTTATTGCATGCGAGTTAAAAACATTAACGGAACGTCTGGTTGATCCGTCCGAAACTGCACTGATTGGCGTTGGAAAAATCATCTCTGGAAGTTCCTACAATATTATTGCAGGCAGTGCTGTCTTAGAAGGTACCATTCGCACTTTCTCCTCTGAAACACAAAATTTGCTGCAACTAAAGCTTGCAGAGGTCGCCTCTCATATCGCCTCATACCATGGTGGTATTGCTATAACGGAAATTGAAACTTTCACCTCTGCACTGATCAATGATGATACCGCATTTGATGAAGTGTATGGAGTTGCCGAAAAAATTGTGGGAGAGGATAACATCGTTACAGACCCAGCACTTATTACGGGACTCGGCTCCGATGATTTTGCAGAATATATCCAGGATACAAAAGGTGTATATGTCCATATTGGCACATCGAATAATGATCCCAGTACAAAGCATCCGCTTCACAGCAGTAAATTTAACATTGACGAGATGGCACTGCTCATCGCCGCTAGTCTTCATGTAAAGTATATTTTATCGATTTTAGGATACTCTGATTATGTCATATAAGGGAGGGAAAAATGTGAACCAATTCTTTGTTTTGAACGAACTATTTAATCGATATATTGCCCCTACTAAGAAAAAGCGCGACAGGTTTATAGGAATTGAAATAGAAATGCCAATTATCAATCTAGATGGTGACCCTGTAAACTTTTCGGTCGTGCATATGTTGACTCATTCCTTTTCTGCACAGTTTCAAATGAGTCCTATCGGCATTGACGATGATGGTCATATCTACTCCCTACAAAATTATGAGAACGGAGATAATTTGTCATATGACTGTTCCTATAATAATTTAGAGATTTCTATGGGAAAAGAAAAGGACATCAATGTGCTGTATGAGCGCTTCAAAACTTATTACTTATTTATTCAAGCGTTTTTAAATCCATATCAGCATACGCTAACTGGTATGGGCGTCAATCCTTATCGAAAGAGGAATCGATGCGTGCCCATTCCAAATGAACGCTACCGGATGCTGTTTCATTATTTAGGGTTATACAAAAACTATACTCATCCGGATTTCTTCCACTCGTATCCCGATTTTGGCACATTCTCAAGTGCATCGCAAGTTCAAATTGACGTGGATTACTCTAATTTAGTAAATACTATCAATGTCTTTTCAAAATTAGAGCCAATTAAAGCCTTGTTGTTTTCTAACTCTGTAATGCCAGAGGATGAAAAAGATATGCTATGTGTCAGAGATATGCTTTGGGAAAATAGCATGCAGGGACTCAACCCTAAAAACATCGGTATGTTTGAGCGTGAATTAACAAGCGTATTGGATCTATTTGAATATATGAAGCAAACAAGCCTCTATTGCATTATACGAAATGGCAAATATATAAATTTTGCACCGATTCCTGTTATAGAATATTTTAAAAAGCTGCAAATTACAGGTGAATTCTGGAATGGAAAAGCTTATGAGGACATAACATTCAAGCCAAAAATTGAAGATTTAGAATACCTCAGGACATTTAAGTTTGAAGATTTAACCTATCGTGGAACGATAGAATTTCGAAGCTGCTGCTGCCAACCCATAGCCGAAAGCATGACAATTGCGGCTTTTCATATCGGCCTTTTCGAAGCACTAGACGAGTTAAAGACTTTGCTTTCAAATGACCATATTTTATATGGGCATGAAATGTCCACAGTAGAGCTGAGGAAATCCTTTTGTCATGGTAAATTACCGGAATTTATTGATGCGGATGAACTACAACATCTTGTTTTGTCCATACTTGACCTCGCTCGAAAAGGACTTGATAAACGTGGGTTTAAGGAGGAACATTTTTTAGAACCGCTTTATGATCGTGCTAGGAGAAAAACAAATCCTGCGCTGGAATATCTAAAAGAATTAAAAAATGGTGTTCCGATTAATGAATTAATTAGGCGTTATGCAGATATTAATAAGTCTTATACAGCTTATGAAACAATCGCAAAAAATGAAAGATTGGAAAAACATTGATTATAAGCTGACAGCTCTTTGTTAAACAGACTGAAAACAGACAGATTTTCAATAGTAATTTTTACAATCTAAATTAATGTATAAAACGTACACAACTTGAAACATCCTCAGAATTGTTTTATGGCCATATAGAAAAGTGCCAAGCCAACCTATTACATAAGCTAAACACTTACTTATTTCACTACGTCATTGCCCTTATTAATAATAAGTATATCTTACATGACTTTAAAATAACGGTCCAGTTTATTGTAGCCTATCCATCCGTCAAAACAAATCCTTAGTCAGCAAAACTGTCCTCTCCTTTAATCACGACTGGAATAGCGGTATCGACGCTGACCTTATCGGTGAATAAACCATACCGCTTACCTGATAGTTCTGCCGCTTTTATCCTCTCTTTGGCTCCTATAGACTTCTTCATTTTTCTTGCCGATGACATACCATCACCGTCGCTCTCGACTACCACAAATTCCTCCTGTTCTTCTCCGCGCATAATGGAAGTCAGGTATCATAACACCTCATCTGCTCTAGCGATACGCTCGTCCTCAAGCTGTTTCAAGCGTTCGCCTATATAAGTTTTAAGGTAAGGTTTAGTCAAGTTCTCTTGTCCAATACTTTTTGCAGTCTTGGTACTATATCCTGCCCTAATGGCTGCTTGCGTAGCATTTAAATCCATTAAATATTCATCACAAAATCTCTTTTGTTTTTCGGTTAATCCCACCAATATCACCACTTCCCTACCATCGCCCTGTATCAATAAACCGTTTAATTGTCTTAATTGCCGCTAAATCCGGAGGCATATATTTCTTTGTAATTTTCACTTTTCCCGGTTTACCATTCTTGTCGGCAATGACCTCTTTTTCCTCATATTCATAGCCTTTTGCCTTTTTGATAATAGCCTGCTTTATTTCATCTTCCACGTTATCAAATTTATCCATCACACCCACCTATATTACTTTTTAATCTCACAATACGGTATTTTTTCATTGTCCCGAATTAAGTATATATCATCTTCGCCAACAAATTGACGGAATCTCTCGACAATTGCATCGACATATCTTTCGTCCAATTCCATCATACGGCATACACGACCAATGTCCTCACATGCAATTAAGGTTGAGCCACTACCCCCGAACATATCCAATACTATCCCATTCTTTTCGCTACTGTTACCTACTAGATAACTCATAAGAGCAATTGGCTTCATAGTAGGATGAATGCTACTAACCTGTGGTTTATCAAACTCCAATACCGTTGTTTGTTTGCGGTCAGACGCCCAAAAGTGAGATGCTCCGTCTTTCCAGCCATAAAGGCAAGGTTCATGTTTCCATTGATAGTCCTGCCTACCTAATACCATGCAGTTCTTATTCCAAATAAGGCATTGGCGCACTTTCCAATCAACGTCACTGCAAGCTCCTCTGAAATTATATCCCTCACTGTCCGCGTGCCAGATATAAAACGTACCACCAGGTTTTAAAACGCTATCGGCAGCCGCAAACGATGCTACTAGAAACGCCCGAAAGTCCGAATCATTCATATCATCATTTTGGATTCTCAAACTATCCTCCGTCTTGCCCTCATAATTTACGTTATATGGCGGATCAGTTAAAAGAAGGTCGGCTGTCTCACCTTGCATGAGATGCTCCATATCCGCCTGATTTGTGGCATCCCCACATAAAACGCGATGCGAGCCCAATAGCCACAAATCACCCTTTTTTGAAAATGGCTCTTCTGGAATCGGCACCTCAACATCAACGTCGTCTGCATCGAATTTATGTTCACCTGTATCTAATATACCATCTATCTCATCCTGACTAAAGCCGTACTTACTCATATCTATATCACATTCTAGTATTTCAGAAACTTCTCTTGCAAGCATATCATAGTCCCAATCTGCCAACTCTGCTGTCTTGTTATCTGCTACTCTAAAGGCTTTAATTTGCTCGTCGGTTAAATCATCAGCCACAATGCAGGGTACGGATGGAAGTCCCAGTTTCTGAGACGCTTTATATCGGGTATGCCCTGTCACAATAACGAAGTCGCTATCAATAACAATAGGCACTTTAAACCCAAACTCTTTAATGCTATTAGCCACGGCATCTACTGCATTGTCGTTTTGACGTGGATTATTCTCATACGGTTTTATCTCACTTAAATCTTTATCAATTATTTGCATAGCTCCTCCTGTTCACATTCCACTGCTCCACTGCAAAAATGTCTATTTTTGTCTATCTCTTTCTCGTGATCCGCAGTCGCTCCATTATAGTTTTGATAGTTTAGCATAGCTATATCATCACGCAGTTTGTCTCCAAATACCTCTACCGCATTTTTAAGCCCTGCTGTATTTGCATATTTACCACCAACCGCACAATGCGGACAATAAGCCACATACTTATTCCCTTCCCGCTCATATGGTATTAACCCCCTGTCCATGCAGTACCAGCACTGCTTTTTATTTACCACTTTATCGGGCTTGTTATACGAAATGATAGGCTGTACAATCTCATTAAGTTTAGCAATCCTCGGCATAAACTCACATGACTTATATACCGATTTACAAATCTGCTCTTTTAACCCATCTGGTACATTTTTAAAGAATCCTAAATATGTTTTCTTGACGCGATCAGAAAGCGATATATTGTAGTAGTCTTGCCACTCCATCAATAGACTAAATATCAGTTGTTCCGTCATTTTTCATTGCCTCCATTCTTGCTTTAAAGGCCTCATATGTATCCTCTTCTACAATTTTTTTACTACCTTTACTCTTTCTTCTGGATTCATATACATTTGCCTGTTCTATCGTTTTAATGCCGTCCATAAACCATGTATTTAAGATGCTCCGACAATAGCTCCATTTGGGAACTCCGTTATCTACGCTAATATCGATCGCTCTTTTTATAACATCTTCTGATACACCATCTTCTAAAAATCCCTTTATCTCTGAAATAGAAGAAGGAGACAAGATTCCAAAAAATTGTTCTACATAATGAAAGATATTATTGCTACCGAAAACCACAACTGCTTTATTATTGTTTTCTTTACTTTTCTCTTCTTTACTTTCCTTTTCTTTTGTGGGATTACTGCATACATTAACTTGAGTTTCTGTAACATTAACTATGTTTTCTGTTGCAATAACCTTATTTTGAGGTGTAAGAATCAAAGGCTGCCCGTCCTCATCGATCAACCGATACCTTGAATCATAAGGTTGTCTCCTCTCAGTCGCTTTTGCATAGCGTTTCTGGATGCCAACAGAGGTTATAATATTTTGATTAAGGAGGTCTTTATCTAATAGACCTATATCCGCACAATAATAAATAACTTGTTTTACAACCTGTTTGTTTTTCGCCCATTTGTTCCCAATCATCCGTACAATTTTTTGTGACAGCTTGTCAATGGGAACCGCCAGGTAATAACCCTCTTTATATGATAAACAAAGTACAGCTTGATAAATAGCACTCCCAAGTGGGCCATACTCGTCCATCAAATCCATGATTTTAAAATCTTCAAAATAATCCACATCAGAAGGATAGTAAACAAGCCCCGGTGTTATAGGTCTTGCCATACTTTAACCTCTCTTCAAAACAGGAGGTTTGACCTCCTTGACATAAAATAAAATTTAACTTATAATTTACCTAGTTAGTTTTACTTAGTCCGCATATACGGTTGCCGCCGTCTGCGGACTTTTTTCTTGCTGTGCATAATATTTTTTTCATGGTATCACTCCCTCATTTTGCATTACGCAAATCATCTTTCGGGAAAAATTCCAGAATACTCGTATAAGGTAGTTCGAGTATATCGCATATGACATATGCCTCTTTTACCGTAAATGATTTTCTTCCCATCAATCTAGCTGTTAAATACGTTTGTGATTTTCCTAGCTTTTCACTTAAAATCTTTCTATCAATGTCATTTGCAAAGAATTCACCTTTTAATCTTTTTAACATATTCATCCCTCTTTTCTATGTAACTGTCCGTTTTATTGGTCTATCGTTGTGTTAAGCTATACTTGTAGCAAAGCAACCTCCTCCTTCCATAGAAATTTACGCTTTAAGCGTTCTATTTGGGTAAAAAAATAAGATCATCATATTTCATTTTATACACTGACTCAATTTTGCTTAACTTAATAACGTCAGGATATGAAATGCCTCTTTCCCAATTACCCAAGGTATCTCTGGTTACTCCAATGAGTTCTGCAGCTTTTTGCTGCGTTAAATTTCTGTTTGCACGAGCTGCTTTTAAAGTAATTTCCATTTAATCCACCCCCTTGTATTTTAAATCATATATAAATTCTATTACACTTAAAGAGAATTGTCAACTCTTTTCGTGTAAATACTTTTGAAAGTTATTGCTTTTTTTACACCAATAGTGTATAATCGTTGGTGAAGGAGGTGTAATCATGAGTGGATTGGGAAACAAAGAAATTTTCGCAAATAACTTAAGGTATTATATGGACCTAAATCAAAAGAGCAGAAATCAGCTGTGTAGTGATCTAGGATTAAAATATTCAACTGTTTCTGAATGGTTAAACACGAACAAGTATCCCCGTATTGATAAGATTGAAATATTAGCAGATTATTTTAATATACAAAAATCCGACTTGATAGAGGATAAAGAAAAATCCACCCCATCCTTAGATGAACAGTTAGAAGGTATCAACTTCGCGCTCTATAAAGAAGCCGAGGAATTGTCCGATGCTGACAAACGGGATGTCATTAACTTCATACAATTCATGAAACAAAAGAAGCAGAACGAGAAATAAGGCAGGTGAGCTATGGAATTAAAAGAACTATATCAGTTGGCCGAGAATAGAGACATCCGCGTTGAGCATTTCCATCTAGAGGCGAACAAGGCATTAACAGCTGAATATATTCCCGGTTCGTTCGCCATAGCGCTTGATGATAAGAAAATAGAAAATAAAACAGAAGAAAAAATGTGCATAGCACATGAATTAGGTCATTGTGAATCAGGAGCATTTTATATGGCACAAAGTCCATTTGAGACAATTGGTCGATGTGAAGCCCGTGTATTTCGGTGGGAGCTAGACAAAATGCTTCCCTATGAAAAACTGGAAAAAGCATTTAAAAAAGGTTACACCGAAAGCTGGGAACTTGCCGAATACTTTGACTTACCGGAAGACTTCGTGCGAAAGGCTGTTAAGCATTATAATAGTACAGAATGACAATTAAATAAAAAAACGCCCCCTATCCTGCGGGAACAGGATAAGAGGCTTGACAGAGCGTATATGATACGCATCTCACAAAATTATTGTATCATATGCGCTCCACTTTTACAAGAGGAGGAGTATATACATATGAAACGTGTAAACACTGCTATCTGGCAAGAGAAGTATAACAGATGGCAAATCAAAGTACAAAAGGATGGCACACGCAGAGCTTTTTATTCACCGATACCAGGTAGAACAGGTCAACGTGAATGCAACCAAAAGGCGGATGAATGGCTTGATGAAGGCATCCTGCATGCCAACACAAAATCGGATAAAATATTCGATATGTGGATTGAAGAGCTGAAAATTACAACAAGTTATTGCCATTGGAAGCAATACGAAAGTTACGGTAAGATTTGGATTAAGCCTAAAATAAAACATCTAAACCCAGAAGAAATAACGGAGCAAACTTTGCAAACGATTGTCAACTATGCTTTTAGTAAAAAGCTAGCGAAAAAGGCTTTATCAAATATTGCTGCCTGTTCAAAGGCATTTATAAAATATTGCCGTAAGTCAAAGCTTACTACACTTTTACCCGAAAACGTATACATACCAAGGCAAGCACCTAAAAAGGAAAAAGTAATATTGCAGCCCGAAGATATATCAAAGCTATTTAAATACGATAATACTTTATACAATGGGAAAGAGATATATGAACTTTATATCAATGCCTATCGTTTTGAAGTAGCTACTGGATTACGACCCGGAGAAGTAATAGGTCTTAAAAAGAATGATATCACTAAGAATAGAATTAATATAAGACGTGCAATAAACCAATATCAGATTGAAACAACGGGTAAGAATGACAATGCTAGGAGAACCTTTGGTATAACGAATACCGTCCGTAACATATTAGAAAATCAGGAAAAGAAGCTTGATGAACTTGGAATTGAATCAGAATACGTATTTCCAAATGAATCTGGTGACTACATCAAACCTCAAGTTTTTTATAGACGCTGGGTTTCCTATAGAGACTATATCGGCATATCTAAAGTTACTCCTTACGAGCTAAGGCATACTTTTGTATCGGTCGTAAAATGCCTTCCAGAGGGTTTATTAAAGCCATTAGTAGGTCATAGCAAAGATATGGACACATACGGTATCTACTCACATGAAATCACTGGTGACGTAGATATAACCGCCCAGAAGGTTGACGATATATTCAAGAGGATTTTATAAGAATTGATATGAAAAAACGCTTACGGTTTTGAAATAAACTGTAAGCGTTTTTTACATGTGAAAACATATGCATATGTGTTTTCTTGATTAAATTTGTATTATCTATGTCGGAAAGCCAGCCATAGCCCATATATCACTATCGCAAATAAGAACATATACATGAAGGAGAAAAATCCTATAATTATCAGCATCCAAGCAAATTCAGCATGTATTGTAACGGCAGTAGAAGGCATCGTAAAACTATTATTTGTTATGGCATGTGTTCCGCTGCTATCGGTATAATAAAGAATATTTATATACCTTCCAAAATCAGGCGTTACTGTAAGATAGATCTTTTTTTCCGATTCTGAACGATCGGGAGCGATTACCGTTCCTCCGTTTGTGGGAGCTGTATTGATGCGATACAAAGGTATGCATGGATAGCCTTGAAATGTAGGTGTCGTGAAGCCTATATTTTCGCCGTAATAATAAATGGTAAAAGTCGGCGCTGTTTCGTCAAAAACTTTATTGCCCCATGTTGCAGGTGCATGGCCTGTAAAAGTGACAGAGGTTAGAGATGAGCAGTATATAAAAGCATCATCCCCAATAGTTGATACGCTGTTTGGAATGGTGACTCTCTTTAGTGAAGTACAAGAGTTAAAGGCATATTCTCCAATACTAGTTACACTGTTTGGGAGGGTGATGCTGGAAAGGGCTGTGCAAGTCGCCAAAGCGGCTCCCCCAATACTTGATACACTGTTTGGAATTTTAATGGTATCCATAGTATAGCATCTATCAAAAGCACGTTCTCCTATGTCTTTTACCCCATTAGGAATTACTACACTTGTAATCGCTTTAGCGGCAAAAGCGCCGTCTCCAATGTGTTCCACGCTGACGCCACCGATGGTGGGTGGAATATCAACAGCACCGCCTGGACCCAAATAACCTGTAATAGTATGCGTGGCGCTGTCAAATTCAAAATAACTTTCGGGCGAATATGCCCATACCTTTGTCGCCATCATCGGCAAACAAATTGTCACGCAGAAAAACAAACATATTAATAAAGAAAAAACTCTTTTCATAAAAACCATCCTTACTATAGTAACTGATAGTAGCATATGCTGGAATTTACCCATAGGTGAGGGACTTTATATGAAAATGATACAGCCGCTTATATGTGCTTCATACAAGCGGCTTCATGATAATTTTATTACTCTATTCTCGAAAGCCGAGCCAAAGTAAAGTTCCTGCGATGATAAAAAGGAAAATATATGAAAGGGCAAAGAATAGATTAATAATCGGAAGCCAAGTAAATACAGCGTGGATGGTGACTTCACTAGCTGGCATGATAAAACTGTTACCCGTTATCATATGCTTGCCGCTTGTGTCGGTATAATAAAGGGAATCGACAAATCTGTTGGTATCGGGCGTAACGGTGAGATTCACAACAGTGCTTGCTGTTGTACGGCTGGTACTTGCTGTGACGCTTCCTCCGCTCGTGGGAGCTATCATGACGCGATACAAAGGCACGGAATTGTATCCGTGGAAAGTTGGGGTTGAAAACCCCGTCCCTGTTTTTTCAGCGTAATAATAGATGGTAAAGGTCGGCGCTGTTCCATCAAAAACATGTGCTCCCCATGTAGTGGGTGCGTTGCCTGTAAAGGTGGCAGTAGTTAGATGGGAACAGCCATTAAAAGCATAATCCTTCATACTGGTGACGCCTTGGGGAATGGTGATGCTGGTAAGTGAGTAACAATCTACAAAAGTATAATCTTCAATACTGGTAATATGCTTAGGAAGTGTCACGCTAGCAAGAAAGTGGCAACTTCCAAAGGCATCACTTCCAATACTTAAGACACTGTCTGGAATAGTGATGCTGGTAAAGGCATCGCAATTGACAAAAGCCCTATTTCCAATACTTAAGAGGCTGTTTGGCAATGTGATGCTGGTAAGGGCATTGCAATTTACAAAAGCACTGTTTCCAATACTTACAAGGCTGTTTGGAATGGTGACACTAGTAAGTGAAACGCAATTGAAAAAAGTATCATCTCCAATGCTGGTTACGCTATTGGGAATCGTAACGCTCGTAATTAATGAGCTCATTAAAAAAGCACTGCTTCCAATGTGCTCCACGCTGACGCCGCCGATGGTGGGCGGAATGTCAACAACACTGCTGGAACCTAGATATCTTGTAATTGTATGTGTGGCGCTGTTAAATTGAAAATCAGTTTCGGGCGAGTATGCCCACACTTTCATTGCCATCATTGGCAAACTTATCGCTGTGCAAAAGAATATACATATGAGTAAAGAAAATATCCGTTTCATAATAGCCCTCCTACCTATATTATCTAGTAGTAACTTATGCTGACATATTATGAATGGTGAAAATGTATAGAGTTTTAAAAAACATAAAAAACAACCCCTAGGAATTGAATATCTTAAGGGGTTCAAAATCGTACATTTTCAATTATTCTTAAAATTTTTAAATAGATTAAATTGATATCGTCCCACTATATATGCACTTATCTTTCTAGGCAATAGCTTTGTCATCAAGACAGCTGCTTTATTAAAAAATCCTGGTACAATGATTCTTTTATTTTTCATCAAATCCCTATAAGCAATTTCTGCTACAGTTTTAGGACTCATTCCACCTTTAACATCAGATTTTCCAGCAATCCTAGAAAAATTAGTCTTCGTTGCACCTGGACATAAAGTTGATACCATAACCCCAAAACTTTTCAATTCGTTGGCTATAGCTTCTGAAAACGAAAGCACATATGCTTTAGTAGCATAATAAGCGGCTATGTAAGGGCCAGGTTGATATGCTCCTGTAGAAGCTACATTTAATATTTTTCCATTGCCTAATTCAACCATTCTTTTGGCAAATAGTTTAGTTAAAATTGTCAAAGACCTAATATTTAGTGATATCATTTCGATATCCTTATCATAACTAATTTCATGAAATAATCCACAACTTCCGATTCCAGCATTATTTACTAATACATTTACATTGATACCTCTATTTATAACTTCCTGGTATACTTCTACAGCTGAATTTTCAGCCGCTAAATCCTTTTGTATCGTAATAATAGAACAACCATATTCTTTTATTAAATCATCGGATATATCCATCAATTTACTTATATTCCTTGAAACTAAAATTAGATTATAGTTATTTCCAGCAAATACCCTAGAAAGTTCATATCCAATACCTGAAGAAGCACCAGTAATTAACACTACTTTTCCATTTTCCATAATATATTCTCACCTTTATTTTATAAGTCTTAAACATTTACAAGTGTGTGAAAAAAGAGGTGCTACAGTTTTATTGTAACCCCTCTTACATTATAAATATGTTATTGCAAACTTGCTAAATCAAGTTCATTTAATTTCTTAATTTCTTTCCAAATTTCTTCATCTGGGTCGTTTTCTATCATCTTATCAATAAAGCTCATATTGTTTTTTAAAGCATCAATATATTTATCTTTTGCCGTCCATAAGCCAAGCGTAGGAGTGTTTACAAAGAAAATTTCTTCTCCGTCAACTACATTAAATCCCGGTTTTAACTTTTCAGGATTGTACTTTGCGATAGCCTCATTAATATCCATATATTCATAACCGACACCTTCAATTTCTTCTTTCGTAAGATGTCCCGGCGCATAGGTAATCTTGAATCGACCTTCTGATGAGCCATTTGATAAATGCGCAGCAGCGTGACCTAATTCATGAAGTTCTGGGTCTTCATTATACGCGCGAAGCGCATTCGGCGTACCTTTATAGCCATATTTTCTAGTCATACGGTCTACTTCTTCTTTTTCTCCGAAACGTTCCACTCCAGGAGCAATAACAACAAGTTCACCGTCATCAGCAATAACTTTTCTTGTACGATATACAGCTTTGTTTGCTACCCATGTACTATTGAATTCTCTCTCATCCATAAGGCAAACAACTTTTTTAATGGGTTTATCAAAAATATGCACTGTCTGTTTTCGTGCATATTTAGCAGCTGCCAAATATGTTTCATTATCATCGCCGATAAATAGGCCCGATGTCTGTAAGCTTCCATCTTTTCCTTCATTATCTTGTACAATTAAAATAAAGACATCCGGTACATCACTCATAAATTTCTTTTGTGCCAAATTGAAGCAAGCTCTCATAGGAGAGATAATTTGTCCCAAATTATTTTCGATACCGCATACAGCAGCTCCGATATGTGAAGTAGTAATAGTTCCTTTACCACCTAATCCAATAAAGTAATTCTTGTTATGATTACCAAATCCGAGGACTTCGTGAGGAACAATTTGACCGATATTAATTATCAAATCATATTCGCCGCTGACAACAGCTTTATGTATTTCAATTGGCATAGGCCAATCTGCTTTTCCATCCGTAGCAATTTTTAAAAAGTCACCGCTTATTTCTCCGATTTTGACAACAGAATTTATCCAATCATGCTTATGAATACATTCTTCCGGAATATCGCCAAACATCCATTTATTTTCTTCAGGAGTGTGAGCATGATGCTGACCTAATGTCGGAATCACGTCTATTTGACATTTCCCTTCCGTTTCCTCCATGAGAATATGATATAGCATATTAGTAAGTTTACCTGACCCTGAATAGTAACGAGTTTTGTCAGGAGGGAGAAGTAAAACTTTATTTAAAGTTGCAGATTTTCTTTTCTTTGCTTCCTCAATTAGTTTCTTCATCATTTCTAATTGAGCTTGTTCGTCTATTTTAGTGCCTTCTTTGTAAAACCACATATTATTTTAAATCCTTTCAAACTGTAATTATTTAATCACATTCTAGGATTATTAAAACCTTCATGGTTTAGCTATTCAAATTTAAGTTCAAGTATTCGCAAATTCTTCATGAATTTTTCAGTCTAATCTTCATGACTAGATAGGAATACATTTTCAAATGCACAAAATGTATTATAACATATATTTCTAAAAAATCTATAGTTAGTTTACACAGTATTAAAAAAGCAGGGTCGAAATTATAAATAAAACCCTTCACCAATATCAAATGCATAAATATTCATGCTTTTTAAGTAAACATGCAATTTAAGCATGAAATGCTTAAATTTGAACATTGAAAAACGTGATAGCAATCAGCCTTGTGGGTTATAAGTGGGTTACAAAGTGGGTTATACAGACAAAAAAATACCGCTCTTAGTCCCGCAAACGCGGTCTACAAGCGGATTTCACTTTGGCTAATGCTGATATTATTGATACAATGAACCCCTTGTCGAGATATCGTTAGCGAGGGTTACATTTTGTTAGCGAAGGTATAAATCGTTAGCGAGGGTTTATGCTTTGAAGGATGTATATCAGATTACCGGTCCGTCTGAGTATTCATCCTAAAGACTCTCGATGTTCAATGCAAGTTCATCCTATTCGCCATTGATTGTGCCCATAGCATATTTATATCGCAAAGCTGGTTTTTCGCTCAAAATACATTTGAGCTGTTTTACCGAATAGCA
>Ga0183100_1000989_pt1 | contig 16342 bp, 11 predicted proteins | sample Biomet2_FD_127789 | JGI IMG/M metagenome (GOLD analysis project Ga0183100, IMG submission 127789) | Microbial communities from bioreactor (seeded with anoxic lake sediment) at LBNL, California, USA - Biofuel metagenome 2 | ecosystem: Engineered > Bioreactor > Anaerobic > Unclassified ...
TTTCGCTTGCCAAGAGGCGCACACTTGGGTAGTTGACCTTTCTCACGCACGCCGAGGTAGCTCAGTTGGTAGAGCAGGGGACTGAAAATCCCCGTGTGGGGAGTTCAATTCTCTCCCTCGGCACCAGCAAGATCAAGCCCTTACGAGGAAACTCGTGAGGGCTTTTTCGTTGTGGGGCTAGTTTTGTGCAACCCCTGTGCAACCTTTTGCCCAATTAGGTGAGATCTAAGCACATGGTGAAGCTCTCCCCAGGGCTAACATCGGCCTGCCTGCGATCGGAGTAGCGAAACTCGCCTATGCGTTCATTTCATGTGAGACTAGGCTGGAGGGGACTGCCCAAACTGGTCCCCCAACCAATCACTCACCAACGTAGTGGCCCCAAAGAAAAGGTGCGAAATGTTAATCAGTTCGCGTAGTTTCACCTTGTTTATCCGAAATAGGTGGGTCCGACATGAAGCATCGCACTCCGAATACTGGATGCTACCATTTATACGTGTGGTCGCATCGCTATCAAAATAATAATTTACGGCACCATCAATATGCTCTGCGGTAGCATCATCGAATTTTGTCCCAACTTCATCAGGGCACGTTGCATGGAGGCATAAACCTCTCAACACTCTTCCGGACATCTCGCGAGGAATTTCTTCAATCATGCACGAAAGAGAATCACGATTTCGTTTAAACACGACCTCTAGTCGGCCGTATCCATGACTATAGTCCCACCAGCGAGGGTCTTTAACGTCGACGGGCTTTTGGAGTTCATAAATTCCATATTTCTTGCGATCACGTCGTAAATCGAGAGTCTGGATAAATTTGGGATCGATAGGTCGAATAACCTCTTCCAGTATTGTAAATTCCTTTGACTGAGACACATCACTGCCGTCAACCCTGATATAAATATTTGCGGCATCAGCGATATCAAAGAGTGTCTTGTATAGTTCGAAGTGGCTATTCAAAATCGCTACTGTTCTGCATATTGATGACGGGAAAACTAGTAACTGACCACTTGAGTCAAGCGAAGCACCTTCCGCGCTCAATAGCTCTCCGTCATATCCTAGTCTTAGCGTCTTATCTCTTTTGATTATGGGTGAATCTTGATTAAGCGGCAAGCATGACCGCTTGATCTCGCCAATCTCTACAAATCTCTTAATATCAAACGAGACCAAGAATAGTGCCAGCCGTTCGTCAACGTCTAAGCCAAGTTGCCCATACATTCCCGTCTCTTTAAATAATGCGATATTATCGACATATTCTTTATCTGTGATGTGCATTCTCCTGTGCTGTACAGCTGCATTGTCTTTCTCGTTAAGTTCAAAAATACGGTCATGAGCAAAGTATGTTGTTGCAGTAAGACCTTGTTTATTGATGACGTCCACAATAGCACTAAGGAGATCCTTGTACTCTTCGTCCATAATTCCGCTCCTTAACTTCGTGAGTTTGTGCTGAAGTAGCAAGCGTTGACAGGTTAGCCTGTACGCGCAAGAAAACAAGTTCTTTTGAGCGCGGGCTGTGCGAACAGCGTTTGGTCGGTCTATTAGGTGAGGTAATCTCAAACCGGCTACCGGATTGAACCTGTTGAATCTTCGCGCTTAAACCTATACCCAGAGGTGGGACAGGCCCGCCCGTCCCTACCCCCAGCCTCATAGGGATGTGCCATGACCTCCGAGACCCACGCCCAACTCGCCAACTTCATCTGGAGCATCTGCAACCTCCTGCGCGGCCCATACAAGCGCAACGAGTACCGCAAGGTCATCCTCCCGCTGACGGTCTTGCGCCGCTTTGACTGCCTGCTGGCGCCCACCAAGGCCGCCGTTCTGAAGGTGCACGAGGCGAACAAGGCTAGGCCAGAGAGCGTGCTGGAGCAGATGCTCCTGGCCGCCGCCGAGCGCCCTTTCTACAATCTCTCCAAGCTCGACTTTCCGCGCCTGCTCGACGACCCGAACCAACTGGCCGCCAACCTCGTCAGCTATATCAACGCGTTCTCGCCCAACGTGCGCGCCATCATGGAGCGTTTCGCCTTCGATATTCAGATCACAAAGATGGCTGAAAAGAATATTTTGTTTAAAGTCATCAAGGAGTTCTGCGACCCGCGCATCGACCTTTCGACCGAGCACGTGGACAACCTGCAGATGGGCTACGTGTTCGAGGAGCTCATCCGCGTCGGCGCGGAGCAGTCCAACGAGGAGGCCGGCGAGCACTTCACCCCGCGCGAGGTCATCAAGCTCATGGTGAACCTGCTGCTCTCGCCCGAGAAGGATCTGGCGCGCAGCCACGTGGTCAAGACCATCTATGACCCGGCCTGCGGCACCGGTGGTATGCTCTCCGTGGCAGAGGAGTACATCCGTTCCCAGAACGCCGCCGCCAACCCCATCCTCTTTGGCCAAGATGTGAACGACGAAGCCTGGGCCGTGTGCACCTCGGACATGCTCATCAAGGGCGAGGTGGCGGAGAACGTCCGCCTCGGTGACACGTTCACTCAGGATCGCTTCGACATCGACGAGCATGACCGCAAGTGGACTTTCGACTACATGCTGGCCAACCCGCCCTTTGGCGTGGAATGGAAGAACCAGCAAAAATTCATCGAAGACGAGCGCGCCAGCCTGGGCTTTGCCGGACGCTTCGGCGCGGGCACTCCGCGCATCAACGACGGCGCGCTGCTCTTTCTCCAGCACATGCTCTCGAAAATGCGCGCACCGACCGACGGCGGCAGCCGCATCGGCATCGTGTTCAACGGCTCGCCCCTGTTTACCGGTGACGCGGGCAGCGGCGAGAGCGCCATCCGCCAGTGGATCATCGAGGACAACGACTGGCTGGAAGCCATCGTGGCCCTGCCGGACCAACTCTTCTACAACACCGGCATCTCCACCTACCTCTGGGTGCTGACCAACCGGAAGGAGAAGCGCCGGAAGGGCAAGGTCCAGCTGGTGGACGCGCGCCAGTTCTTCATCAAGATGAAGAAGAGCCTGGGCAACAAGCGCAACAAGATCGGCGAGGGCGTGGACAACGAGCCCGACCACATCGGCGACATCGCCCGCATCCACGGTAACTGCCAGGACGGTGAGACGCGCACCATCGTCAACGGCGTGGAGAAGCGGCTTGTCGTGTGCAAGGTCTTCGACAACGAGGACTTTGGCTACCGCAAAATCACAGTAGAGCGACCCCTGCGCTTGTGCTTCCCTTTGACGCCCGAGAGTATCACCAAGCTCAATCAGGAAAAGGCCTTCCAGGCCCTGGCCACCAGCAGCAAAAAGAACGAGGCTGCACGTCAGGCCGAGATTGAGGAGGGGCGCAAGAGGCAGGAGGCTTTGCGTGAGATGCTGTACGGCCTGCTGGCCGACCACAAGGCCAAATGTGCCAACGCTGGCGGGGAGCCCGGCGACCTCTGCTATATGGACCGCGAGGCGTTTTCGGAGGCCCTTGCCGACGCCGCAAGACGACTCGGCGATCGACTCTCCGCCCCGGAGAAGAAGATGTTAGTGGCGGCCCTGGGCGAGCGCAACGAGGCGGCCGAGATCTGCCGCAACCGGGACGGCAGCCCAGAGCCGGACCCGGAGCTGCGCGACACCGAGAACGTGCCCCTGAAAGAAGACGTGGAGGAATACTTCAAGCGCGAGGTGCTGCCCCACGTGCCCGATGCCTGGATCGACCACAGCAAGACCAAGGTCGGCTATGAGATTCCCTTCAACCGGCACTTCTACCGCTACGAGCCTCCGCGTGAGCTGGCGGACATTGAAGCGGACATCAAGGGCCTTGAGGAGGAGATCATGTCCCTGCTGCGCGAGGTGACGGCGTGAGTACGGAACCGACACTGCCCGCCCCGATGTCCGAGTTCATCCTCTACACTGCGGATGACGGTCGCAGCGTCATCCAGGTACGCCTGGAGGACGGCACCCTTTGGCTTTCCCAGAAGCAGATGGCCGAGCTGTTCCAAATCCGCGTCCCTACGATCAACGCTCACCTGAAAGGCATCTTCGCCGAGGGAGAGTTGTTGGAGTCGGCAGTTATTAGGAATCATCTAATAACTGCAACCGACGGAAAACAATACAAAACCATGTTCTACAACATGGATGTAGTCCTGGCGGTTGGCTATCGGGTGCGTTCGCCACGCGGCACGCAGTTCCGCCAGTGGGCCACAGAGCACCTGCGTGAGTTCCTCATCAAGGGCTTTGTGATGGACGATGCCCGGCTGAAGGAAGGCTCTCCGCGTGGGATCGACTACTTTGACGAACTGCTTGAGCGTATCCGCGACATACGCAGTTCCGAGAAGGTCTTCTACCGGAAGGTGCGTGACATCTTCGCGCTCTCGGCCGATTACGGCGACCATGCCCAGGAGGCGCTAACGCATTTTTTCCAGAAGGTGCAGAACAAAATGCACTGGGCGGCCACGGGCAAGACCGCGGCGGAACTCATCCGCAGCAGGGCCAGTGCGGACAAGCCGAATATGGGCCTCACGGCCTTCTCCGGCGACAAGGTGCAGCGCAAGGACGTGACCACGGCCAAGAACTACCTTGGTGCCGAGGAACTGGACACGCTTAACCGCATTGTCAGCATGTTCCTTGAGTATGCCGAGATGCAGGCCAAGCGGCGGCAGGCCATCTACATGGCCGAGTGGGAAGAGCGGCTGGACGCGTTCCTCGCCTTCAACGAGCTTCCCGTGCTGACCCACCGGGGGCGCATGCACATGGACGTTGCCAAGGCCTATGCCCTGGAGCAGTACGACGCCTTCCACGCCGCCAGGCTGGAACGCATCCGCCATGCCGAAGAGGTGGAAGACGCACGCGCGGATGGCGCGCTGGAACAGACGGCCAGGGCCATTGAAGCCGCTGCGCCAAACCGCAAAGCGACAGCCAAGGCCAAGGGCAAGGCCGGGGGCGGCCAGTGAACCTGCCCCGCTACCCGAAGTACAAGCCCAGCGGCGTGGACTGGCTGGGCGAGGTGCCGGAGCACTGGGAGTTGTCGCGAGTCGGCTATGTCGCCAACAAGGTGGGCAGTGGAAAAACCCCTCGTGGCGGGGCCGACAACTACCGTGACGAAGGCGTCATGCTGATTCGAAGCCAGAATGTCTACGATGACGGGCTTCGACTTGATGATGTTGTGTTCGTTGATGATGAAGTCGATGAGGACATGGCTGGGACCCGGGTCGCTGCCGGGGACGTGCTTTTGAATATCACTGGGGCCTCCATCGGACGCTGCGCCCTCGTGCCTTCACCTTTTGTCCCTGCCAACGTGAACCAGCACGTCTGCATCGTCCGCCCTCAGAGAACGAAAATCCGACAAGCTTTCTTACAGAATCTTTTAGTGTCCACCCTCGTGAAGTCGCAAGTCTTGGCCCTTGAGAACGGGTCGTCACGTGAGGGGCTCAATTTTCAGCAGGTACGAGCGCTCTCAATCACGCTCCCCCCCCTCCCCGAACAACGCGCCATCGCCGACTTCCTGGACCGCGAGACCGGGCGCATCGACGCGCTGGTGGGCAAGAAGCGGGAACTCATCGCCAGGCTGAAGGAGAAGCGCGCCGCCCTCATCACCCGCGCCGTCACGCGCGGCCTCGACCCCGCGGCGAAGCTCAAGGATTCCGGCGTTACGTGGCTGGGCATGGTGCCGGAGGGGTGGGTTGTGAGGCGTTTTTCTCATGTGGCTCGGATTGAAGAAGGGCAAGTTGATCCTGAGGTTGAACCCTACGCCGACATGTATTTGATTGCCCCGAACCATGTCGAATCGGGTACTGGAGTGTTGCTCTGTAAAGAAACTGCTGCCGAACAAGCTGCAGAGAGCGGGAAATATCGCTGCCGGGCTGGCGATGTCGTGTACTCAAAGATCCGACCGGCATTGGCAAAGGTCGCCATGGCAGAAGAAGATTGCCTGTGCAGCGCGGACATGTACCCCATTCGTGGGGTTCTCGGTGTCGAGAACAAGTACCTGTATTGGTCACTTCTCTCGCGCTGGTTTGTCGAATGGTCCACCCTTGAGTCGGCAAGAGTGGCTATGCCAAAAATCAACCGCGAGACTCTTAGCGGGTGCAAGCTCCCCTTGCCCCCCCTCGCCGAACAACGCGCCATCGCCGACCACCTGGACCGCGAGACGGGAAAGCTGGATCGCCTCACCGCCAGCATCGAGGCGGCCATTGAGCGTTTACAGGAGTACCGCGCCGCCCTCATCACCGCCGCCGTCACCGGCAAGATCGACGTGCGAGGAAAGTCTGTCCAGGAGCCCAGTGTATCGCCAGTATCCATAATGTAACGAGAACAATGAAGGATTTTCTTCTTGCCATGCACTAACGATGAACATGCACTTTTGTAGTATAAAACACAGCAAAAGGATACGGAGGAAATATGGAGCGTGATAAAATAACTATTGATAAAAATATTATCGAGAGCTACCTTATGTTGTCAGAAAAAGATATTGCTATTAGATTGGGAACAGCAGTGCTTTCAAATGGTGATTTATATTGCACGATACCTACCAAAAAAGAGATCGCAGCAGCGCTGTCGCTATGGATCCGCGATAAATACAATAAAGTAAAGTTCGCCGTTTGCACAAACAAAGAGAGCATTACCGGAAAAAGAAATACTGCAGTATACGCAGTAGTAGACCTTATTTTATCGTTGAAAAACATACCTGCTATCGTGACTCTTTCTGTTTCTATTGTAGATTATGGCATAGATAAGTTTTGCGCTGGCGAGGTAGACATTTTCGTGAATTATCTTGTTAATATGCTTGATGACAAAATTTAATTATAATCACACAAGGAAACTTATGGACGATCAAAAAATATCGAGGACCGGCTACTACAATTTTCATAGGTCAGAAATATATGCACTAAACAGTTACTACAACCAAGTATTTGCCCAGTGGGCTAATGAATACAAACTTGAGTTCGAGCATATTGCAATTGGTATTTCCGACGAATGGTCAGACAATCGAGTTACTCAGAAGATGCTATGCCCTGGTGTTTACACTATAACACTGGCGAAGGGGATTGTCGAAAGACTTTCTCATCTTGTCCGATTAATCTCAGGGTTCATGAAAGAAACAAATACATTGCACTTTGAAATTTATGAAGGGGCATGGAAAAATTCACAATTTTCATTTTACGATGCCTTTGATAGAGTCGATTACCCGATCCGTGATGAGGCCCGCATATTGCTGTCTGACGGTGTCGTAGACATTGCAACATACGAGGCGGACTTCAGCAAATTTTTCTCTCAACTTTGGCCGCGATCCGTGATGAAAGATAGGATTCGCCTTATGCCCTTTTTGTGGGTGATCGATTTTCTTGTCTACCACGAGATGAGCCATCTCCTCCTGAGACATTCTGCTTACTTGTCAGGAGCCATGGGCACAAATCATTCCATAATAGCACAATCACAAAATGATCCATTTTATCAAAATCATTTGATCGAGCTTCATGCCGATCAGTTAGCCTGTTCTATTGCGATCCAAACGCTTCCTGAGTTCATAAAAGCGCTCAACGGCGAGCAAATTACAGAGCTTATGGAAAGAAATATGTTTGAATATGCGTTTCTTATTATTTTATTATTTTCCATCCTAGACAAATCAAGAGTATCGTACAACAGATTTCGGAGCTATGCGCATCCGCATCCTGACTTCAGAAAACTTATGGTCTTTAGTTTTGTTAGTGAACTTCTTGGGAATGGCTCAGCTCATTCAAGCGCATGGAAAAAGCAATTCACAAAAGCATTTTTTTCTGTTCAGGATGCTTTCTACTGCATCGGAGCTGACGGATTTGGTAATAGCATTCTAAATCCTTACAGCAATTTGCTTCTTTCAGCTTACGGACAAATTGAGTTTCAATCACAGCAACAAGATGCTCTAAGTCTGTTTTGTAGGTATCGTTTTGATTTGGATAATTTTGTACAATATTTACATCAATTTGAACTTAACTTCTCGTTGCCAAAACAACACAATTACGCATTTGATAGTACTGGCCTTCATTTTGAAAATCCTTTTATGCCAGACTCACAAATGGTCCTTGTGATTCACTCTTATTCTGACACCCAATTTGGTAGATCCTTGGTCGATCACTATCTTTCAAAAAAATAATTGCTCACTTTTTTAAAGTACGCGAGCCCTACTAGTATTTATCTCTCATCCTCACACCGCAAATGAGATTTTACCATGAGCGACATCAAACTGTTCCGCACCGGGCCGCAGGGCGTGGCCGAACTCAAGGGCCAGTCCCTGGCGCTCGAGCGCTCACTTCAGGCGCTTATGGAGCGGAACCTGGAAACCCTCCTGGGCGTGCGCTTCCTGGCGTCCGAGCACTCCACGGGCGCCAAGCACAAGGGCCGTATCGATACCCTTGGCCTGGATGAGAACGGCTGCCCGGTCATCATCGAGTATAAGCGCGCCACCAACGAGAACGTCATCAACCAGGGCCTGTTCTACCTGGACTGGCTGATGGATCACCAGGCCGAGTTCAAGCTGCTGGTGCTGGAGAAGCTCGGCAAGGCGGCTGCGGACGCCATCGAGTGGGGCGGGCCGCGCCTGCTGTGCATAGCGGGCGACTTCACGCGCTATGACGAACACGCGGTGCTGCAAATGAACCGCAACATCGAGCTCATCCGCTACCGCCACTACCCGGACGGTTTTCTGATCCTGGAGATGGTCAACGCGGTGAGCGCGGACCCCGCGCAAAGCGCTTCCAGTTCGCCCGGCGGGGCAGGTGGCAAGCACCAGGTCAAGACCGTCTCCGACTACCTTGCCCAGGCCTCGGAGCCGCTGCGCGAGTTGTATCAGGCCCTGGAGGACAGCCTCGTGGCCATGGGCGATGATGTGGAAAAGAAGGTGCTCAAGCACTACATCGCGTTCAAGCGCATCAAGAACTTCGCCTGCGTCGAGGTCAAGGTGCAGAACAAGTGCCTCATCGTCAACGTGAAGTGCCCACCCACCGAGGAGAACCTCATCCCCGGCTTCACGGCGGACGTGACGAACGTCGGGCACCTGGGCACCGGGAATCTGGAAATCACCATCCGCAGCCTGGATGACTTGGCGCGCGCCCAGCGCCTGTTGGAAATGAGCTACCAGCTGAGCTGAGCGAGGTTTCCCCCATGAGCCAGACCAACGAGCACGCCTTCGAGTCCAACGTGACCGCCATGCTGGCCAACGCCGGCTGGCGCAGCGGCCATGTGACCGACTGGGACAAGGGTCTGGCCCTGTTCCCCTCGCACGTTGTGGGCTTCATCCGGGCCACGCAGCCCAAGCTCTGGGCGAATATGCTGGACCTGCACGGCCAGAACCTGCCCGCCATGCTTGTGGCCGCGCTGGTGAAGGAATTGGACGGCAAGGGGTCGCTGCACGTGCTGCGGCACGGGTTCAAGTTCTTCGGTAAGACCTTCCGCCTGGCCTACTTCAAGCCCGCCCACGGCCTCTCGCCGGATGTGCAGGCGCTTTACGAACGTAACGACCTCACCGTCACCAGGCAGGTGCCCTGCCACCCGGACAAGGCTGACACCGCCGACATGGTCTTCGCGGTCAACGGCCTGCCCGTGGCCACCTGCGAGCTCAAGAACCCGAGTACCGGCCAGACCTGGCGCAATGCCGTTACCCAGTACCGCGAGGACCGTGATCCGCGCACGCCGCTGTTCGGCTTCAAGTCCCGCGCCCTGGTCCACTTCGCCGCAGACCCGGACGAGGTGCATATGTGCACGCGCTTGGCGGGCGAGGAGTCCGTCTTCCTGCCCTTCAATCGGGGCAGCCATCCGGGCCAGGCCAAGTGCGGCAAGGGCAACCCCGCGCACCCCTCAGGGTATCGCACTGGCTACCTGTGGTCCGAGGTGCTGGAATGGGACTGCTTCCTCGATATCCTGGGTCACTACATGTTTCTTGATCGGAAAACGGAGAAGGTTGCCGACGAGCACGGGGAACGGCACGTCACCAAGGAGAAGCTGATCTTCCCACGCTACCACCAATTGGATGCCGTGAGGCGGCTAATTGCCACCAGCAGGGAGCAGGGGCCAGGCAACAACTACCTCATCCAGCACTCCGCGGGCAGCGGCAAGACCAACAGCATCTCCTGGCTTTCGCACCGCTTGGCCAGCTTGCACGACGCCCAGGATCGGAAGCTCTTCGACTGCGTCATCGTCATCACCGACCGCAAGGTGCTGGACAGGCAGCTTCAGGACGCCATCTACCAGATCGAGCACGCCCAGGGCGTGGTGAAGGCCATCGACCAGGACGCAAAGCAGTTGGCCACCGCCCTTGTGGATGGCACCAAGATCGTCATAACCACCCTGCAGAAGTTCCCCTTCGTGCTGCGCGGTCTGCTGCGCGTGGCCGGGGCGGCTGGCATGGAGCAGGCGACCGAGGACGAGCGGCAGCAGGCCAAGGCATGGGAAGAGGCCATCGCCCGCCGCAGGTACGCGGTCATCGTGGACGAGGCGCACTCCAGCCAGACAGGCGAGACCGCCCGCGAGCTCAAGTCCATTCTCGGCAGCGGTGCTGCGGCGCTTGGTGGTGGGGATGACGACGAGGCGCCTGCCGACTGGGAGGACGGGCTCAATCAGGTGATGCTGTCGCGGGGCAGGCAGCCGAATCTCGCCTTCTACGCCTTCACGGCCACCCCCAAGGGCAAGACGCTGGAGCTCTTTGGCCAGCCCGGGGCGGGTGGCAAGCCCACGCCCTTCCACATCTACAGCATGCGCCAGGCCATCGAGGAAGGCTTCATCCTGGACGTGCTGTCCAACTACACCACCTACGCCACCTACTTCCGGCTCATTAAGGCCGTGGCGGACGATCCCGCCTTGCCGAAGAAGAAGGCCGTGAAGGAACTGGTGAAGTTTTTGAGCCTGCACCCCTACAACCTTGAGCAGAAGACCGAGGTGATGGTGGAGCACTTCCGGCGCAGCGTGCGCCACCGGCTGGGCGGCAGGGCCAAGGCCATGGTCGTCACGGGCTCGCGGCTGCACGCCGTGCGCTACATGCAGGCCTTTGGTCGCTACATCGAGGAGAAGGGCTACACGGACGTGCGCCCCCTGGTGGCCTTCAGCGGCACGGTGAAAGATCCTGACACGGGCCAGGAGTTCACCGAGCCAGGAATGAACATCGACTGCGTCACGGGCAAGCCCATCAGCGAAGGACAATTGCCAGAGCGCTTCGACAGCCCGGACTACAACGTGCTGCTTGTGGCCAACAAGTACCAGACCGGGTTCGACCAGCCGCTTTTGCACACCATGTACGTAGACAAGCGCCTGGACGGCGTGCAGGCGGTGCAGACCCTCTCGCGGCTCAACCGCATGGTCCCGGGCAAGAGCGCGCCCTTCGTGCTCGACTTCGTCAATCAGGCGGAGGACATCTTCCGGGCCTTCAAGCCGTACTACGATGCCACGAGTCTACAAGAGAAGTCCGACCCGGCGTTGCTCGAGCAGTTGAAGCACGAGCTAGACCAGGTTCAGGTCTACCACAGCAGCGAGGTCGAGGCATTCGCCAAGGTATTTTACAAGCCTGTAGCCAGCCAGGTTCCCGCTGACCATGCGGCCCTAGAACGGCATCTTCAACCTGCTGTGGATCGTTTTAAGGGCCTGCCGGACGAAGAGCAGCGCACGGCATTCCGCGACAAGCTTGGCAGCTACGTGAACCTTTATGCCTTTCTCAGCCAAGTCATCCCCTATGGCGATCAGGACCTGGAGATGCTGTACACCTTCGGGCGGTTTCTTCTTCCCCACTTGCCGCATGGTGCTGACACGGGGCGCGTGCATTTGGGCGACGAGGTGTCCTTGCGCTATTACCGTATGGAGCGCCTCTCCTCAGGGGCCATTGATCTCAATGCCGGGGATGACCCTGGAGTCAAAAGCCCAACAGAAACTGGTACCGGCCAGACGCAGGAGCAGTCGGCCCCGCTGTCGGAGATCATACAAGCCCTCAATGATCGCCTCGGCACTCAGTTCACAGAGGAGGACAGGCTTTTCTTCCAGCAGATCAAGGAGCGAGCCTGCGCAAATGCGCAGGTGGTCCAGACGGCCCTAGCTAATCCACTGGATAAGTTCGCTTTGGGCATTAAAAAACTTGTCGCCGACTTGATGCTGGAGCGTATGGCGGAGAACGACAAGATTGTAACTCGATACATAGCAGATAAAAACTTCCAAGGAGCAGCCTTCCCAATCCTCGCGCGCGAAATATTTGATGAGGTCAGAGCAGAAGCAACTAACAAGACAGTATGATAGTGTTGAAAATAGTAATGATTTTTTGAGAGTGACCAGCAGGTGCAATCAATTGCAATGCGTGCAGGTGATGATGGCTAAGCACGATCAGCAACGAACGGCGAAAGAGGACTTCAATGGTACGGTAGTCGATAAGATTACTGCTTAGAAGTATGATAATTTCTCGGTGCCTGGAGGAGGGGAGCTGTTCACCTCCACCAGGGCCGAGTGTGCTAGGTTCTTGTTGACGTTACAGGCTGGCGTCCGTGTAGTTAGGATTCCACATCCCGTTTACCAGCAAGCTATGCGTCTCCGTCGTCAGATGATAGATCTCGTCGTCGGGGATCTCCGTCTCCTTGTTCGTGAGGACCTTATGCCACGCGTCTACAGTCTCGTCCTGCCAAGCGCGTTTCGAGTTCTCTAACGCTTCATACATGACCGCCGGGAGAAGCACGCCCTCTTTCTTACGAAAGCCAAGTCCATAGAGCGGGTAGTTCTGGTGAATAGTCCGGCCTTTGTACTGCCGCTCGCTTCCGACTCCCTCACAGTTCCTGTCACGGGGGAAAAGACCGAGGAACGGCAGCACAATAGCAAGCTGTTCGAGAAGAGTCCGGCAGGCCATGCGAAGCTGAACGCCGGTCGATCCGTTACGGGTGCCATCACCATCCAGCAGACCTGCGATGACGCCAGCCAGAAAGCGCTTATTGTAGGACAAGAGGCCAATGGGTAGCGTTTTATGCCGCGATCCTGGGCGAATCTTGAAGACAGCCTCAAGCAGGAATCGCAAAAGCCGGTTGCGAACACGCAACTCATACATGCCGTTCTTCTTTAACGTAATGATACCCGCCCACCCATTTTCCATCAGCCCCTGGTTGGCGCGCTGCATCTCTTCGACTTTTCGGGACGTCAACGAAGTAAAGTAGGTATCGTTGTCATACGTCAGGAAGCCTTCGGCCAAAAGCATGCCGATGAAGAAGCCAAAGCCTTGCGTCAGTCGAATATGGCGAGGGGCGGTATAAGTCAGGGTGTGAACAGTGCCATCACCTTCCGGGACAGTCTCCCCTAGCGCAATACCATTAAAATAGGCCTTGTCGGTCACGCGTCCCTGCAGACCGTGGTTGACCAATTCTGCAACAAGGTCGACAGCATCGTTGGCAAACAACGACTCCGCGCGCAACAGGTGCGGAACATCAGCAGTAAACAGCCGGTCTTCCCTGACGGTAACCTTACGGGACTCGACCTGGCCGCGCATGGTTATCATGGGGTGGTGGTCGGTCACAATCACGCTACGGCCACCACGATTTTTCACAAAGCGCAGCTTACAGTTTTTCTTCTTCCGAACCAACCGCGTCACGTTCGTCCAGCCTGACCGGTCAAGAACCTGGAGGCCAGGCTCAGGGTATTTTGCCCAGGCATCGTCAGCGGCGTTCAGCGCCTGCTCTGGCACCTCAACCAAATCGTACAACTGCTCGAAAGACAATACCAAAACCCGGCCATGTTTTTTTGCGACCACGACCTCCTTGCCAAAGTAGGTGTTGCCGTAACTCATCGAAAGGTCGTGCGTGTGCATGTCGCCGTCTTTGTGCGCCTGGCCGATCTCAGGGGGGTACACCTTGTCCAGCCAGTACTTCGCGCTGACGGCGCCGGACAGGTGGTTGTTCAGGCCCTGCAGGCTGAAGCTCATGTTGCTGTTTTCCTTCAGGCGCCAATCGGAGCCCTCCAGGTACTCGCCGATCATGTCCAGACCGCGGTCGAGGTTCCTTACGTCCGCGCGGTTGCCGCGGTAGCGCACGTACGCCTTGCCGGCCTGCACGAAACCAGCGCGGAAGATCTCGTCCTCCACCAGGTCCTGCACCCGCTCGACATCGGGCATAACGTCATTAGGGGCATCCTCGAACTGGACGCCCAGCTTGTCGACGACCTCTTCCATGATGGTCTTCGACACGCCGAAGCCGAACTCCTCAGTGGCCATGCCTGCCTTGGCGATGGCGTCCGTGATCTTCTGCGGATCGAACGGGACAACTCGTCCGTCACGCTTCTTGATGGTCTTCAGCATGTGTTCCTCGGTTTTGGCTTTTGGTTGTGGCGTGCGGTTGATAAGCCCCCTCCCCGAGCTACATCACCCTCACGCCGAACACCGCCCACTCAGCCAACTGTGTGCTTACCTCCTTTCAACGGCCATTCTTGCTTGAAGCCAAAGCAGGAACGACTCCTTTTCATAGGCAACAAGCCTACCCACTCGAAACCGTTCAGGCCCAAGACCTTGGCTGTCCAAATTCGCCAGTGTCTTGGCGTTCAGAATGCCGCCCGTGAGCGCCTCAACCTGCGTCCTTTTGAAGAACGGTGGTAGCGTCCCGCGAAACTCCTCAACGATAGGGTTCTCTTTCAACGTTTCCTCCTGCTGCTGCGGTTAGACTTCGAGGAGCCCACCAGCTAGGTGGCTCCTGAAGGCTGAATCGGGCAACCGAAGGAAACGTCAAGTCACGAGGAACAACTTTTTTGAGATTTTCTGATTGAGGAGGGCGGAGTACGCCCGCGCATGGGCAAGGTCAGCCAAGCAAGACGACCTAGTGCCCACCACATAACCGCAGACGAGCCATGGGGCGTTAGGAAGATTGTTGCTGACGGAAGGGGAGGATCTTGCCATCGCACGGCTTCAGACGGCGTTCAAGCAAGCCCACAGCAGCTATCTGGGCCTCCTTGTTGGCGTGGATATAGCGCGCTGCCATGGCGACGTGCCGCCAGCCCATGAAGTCCATCAGGGAGCGGATGTCCAGATCGCCCGCCAGCTCCGTGGCGACGGTATGCCGAAGGGTATGGAAGCTGACCCGGTCCAGCGGCTGGCGCCCGTCATTAAAGCCGAGTGCGCGAACCACTGCTTTGAAGGACTCGGGCACTGCGGTCCAGGCCTTGCCGAGACTGTTCGTGAAGACAGGGGCATCCGGGTTGAAGGCTTTACCACGCATGGTCTTGAGCATCTCCAAGAGCGGCTGTGCCAGAGGCACAGAACGAGAGTCCTTGTTCTTGGTGTCTACGAAGCGGACGGACGCTGCAACGAGGTCCACCTGCGCCCAGCGCAGCCTGAGCGCCTCCGACAGCCGACACCCCGTAAGCATGGCAAATTGCGCCACCCGCCAAGCGTTCACGTCTCGCTCTGCAAGTGCCGTGAGGAGCATCTCCTTTTCGGCAGGTGTCAGTACCCTCTGTCTGCGGTTGTTGCGCGGGGCCGTGGCGCCAATCTGCTTGCCGGTGGGGACCAGCACAGGCAGGCCCCGGTCTTGCGCATGGCGAAGAATGCGCCGTAGGGTGCCGGAAATATACTCTCGACTTCGCTGACTTAGGCCTGCCTTGTGCAGCGTGCGCATGAGGGCGTCCCACTGTGGCATGCCGAACTTGGCCAGCGGCAAGGTCCCGAAGTTTGGGCCAAGCCAAACACGGAAATGCTGCTCCTCTTTGCCCCAGGACGCATCTTTCTTGGTTCGCTGAGCATAGGGCAGGTACGCCGTTACCCAATAGTCGGCAAGAGATATGTCTAGCCTCTCCTGCTCCCTGCGAGCGGCCTTGGACTGATCACGCTTGAGGGCCTCATGCTCCCGCATCTCGCGAAGCGATTGGGCCCCAGTCCCAGAGCGCCAATTTTTCCGCAAGGTCTCCATCAGGTCTTCAGCGTCCGCCTGAGTGAACCCGTCACTGGCCCAGCCAAGCGCTTCGTTCACGGTTTTGCCATCGCGCTTGTAGGTGAGCATGTAGTATCTGTCCGGTCGCTTGTTGTGCTTCCGGGTCTCGTGCTCGCGGTATCGAACGCCCTTGGAGACGTTTTTCCAGACCATGTTGACTCCCAACTTCTGTGCAACCTGTGTGCAACCGTGCCTCGTGATTTCTCGGGAAATCCAGGAGGGCATGGGAATCAGTATTATAGATTTTGTTCTTGATAGTCAAAGTGATGCGTGAAATTACGGGAAGGTCTGGGATAAATGGGAAACGCGTTCCTTAGGGACTGAAAATCCCCGTGTGGGGAGTTCAATTCTCTCCCTCGGCACCAGAAAGATCAGCCCCTTACGATGAATGTCGTAAGGGGCTTTTCGCTTGTGGCGTGCGCGCCATGCCGGGGGCACGATACGCCGTCCTCCGCCGCTGGGCTCTCCCCGCCGCTGATCGCCGCCCCGGGATTTTCGCCGGTGGATTCC
>Ga0183100_1000991_pt1 | contig 16322 bp, 12 predicted proteins | sample Biomet2_FD_127789 | JGI IMG/M metagenome (GOLD analysis project Ga0183100, IMG submission 127789) | Microbial communities from bioreactor (seeded with anoxic lake sediment) at LBNL, California, USA - Biofuel metagenome 2 | ecosystem: Engineered > Bioreactor > Anaerobic > Unclassified ...
ATTTAATGCAGCAATTCCTGGTAATACTTTACCTTCTAAGAATTCAAGTGATGCTCCACCACCAGTTGAGATATGAGTCATCTTATCTCCGAATCCTAAAATATTAACAGCTGCAGCTGAATCTCCACCACCGATGATAGTAGTAGCATCTGCATCTGCCATAGCCTTAGCTACTGCAATTGTTCCTTTATTAAAGTTTTCGAATTCAAATACTCCCATTGGTCCATTCCAGATTACAGTCTTAGCATCTTTAATAGCATTAGCATATAAAACATCTGTCTTTGGTCCGATATCTAATCCCATACTTCCAGCTGGAATGTTTTGATCTTCTGTAACTACAGCTTCAACATCCTTAAATTCTGCAGCAACTCTATGATCTACTGGTAATAAGAATTTAACGCCCTTTTCTTCAGCTTTTGTAATCATTTCTTTAGCATAGTCAAGTCTATCTTCTTCGACTAATGAAGTTCCTATTTCATATCCTTGTGCTTTTAAGAATGTATAAGCCATTCCACCACCAATGATGATTGTGTCAACTTTATCTAAAAGATTATTTATAACAGCAATTTTATCAGAAACTTTTGCTCCACCTAAGATAGCAACAAAAGGTCTTACTGGACTTTGAACTGCGTTTCCTAAGAACTTTAATTCTTTTTGAATTAAGTATCCGCATACAGCAGTATCAAGATAATCAGTTACTCCAACTGTTGAGCAGTGAGCTCTATGAGCTGTTCCAAATGCATCATTAACAAATACGTCAGCTAATGAAGCTAATTCTTTAGAAAATTCTGCAATATTCTTAGTTTCTTCTTTTCTACATCTAGTGTTTTCTAATAATACGATGTCTCCATCTTTCATATCAGCAACAGCTTTTTTAGCGTTTTCACCAACAACTTCTTCATCTCTAGCAAAAACAACTTCTTTGCCTAACATTTCACTTAATCTTGTAGCAACTGGTGCTAATGATTTTGAAGCATCTTTTCCTAAATGTGAACAAAGAATAATTTTTGCATTATGCTCTACTAAATACTTTATAGTTGGAAGTGCTCCCGCTAATCTGTTTTCATCAGTTATAACACCATCTTTTAATGGTACATTAAAGTCACATCTAACTAAAACTTTTTTACCATTTACATCTATATCTTCAATTGTCTTTTTATTAAAATCCATTAAAACTCACCTCAAAAATTTATTTTATCTGAATATTTTAAAATAGTCTGGCTTTATAGCCTTATACTACAAAACCAGACTTATTTACTTTAACATAAATTTGCGCAATTATGTTTAGTTAGTTTCAAATTACTTTAAGTTAGCGAAGTATCCTAAAGTTCTGATTAATTGGTTAGTGTATGACATTTCGTTATCATACCAAGAAGCTACTTTAACTAATTGTTCTCCATTAACTTCCATAACCTTAGTTTGTGTAGCATCGAATAATGATCCGAAGCTGCTTCCGATAATATCACAAGAAACTATTGGATCTTCAGTGTAACCAAATGATTCAGTTGCAGCAGCTTTCATAGCAGCATTAATATCTTCTGCAGTTACTTTCTTATCTAAAGTACAAACTAATTCAGTTAATGAACCAGTTATAGTTGGAACTCTTTGAGCTCCTCCATCTAATTTTCCAACTAATGCAGGAATAACTAAACCGATAGCTTTAGCAGCACCAGTTGAGTTAGGAATGATAGAAGCTGCAGCAGCTCTAGCTCTTCTTAAATCACCATTTCTATGTGGAGCATCTAAAGTATTTTGATCGTTAGTGTAAGAGTGGATTGTAGTCATAAATCCTTTTGTTAATCCAAATTGATCACTTAATACTTTAGCAAATGGAGCTAAACAGTTAGTAGTACATGAAGCACCTGAAATAACTGTATCTTCTGCTTTTAATATATCATGGTTTACATTAAATACTACTGTTGGAAGGTCGTTTCCAGCTGGAGCTGAAATAACAACTTTCTTAGCACCTGCTTCAATATGAGCTGTAGCTTTTGCTTTTGATGCAAAGAATCCAGTACATTCTAAAACGATATCTACATTTAATGCTCCCCATGGTAAGTTTGCTGGGTTAGAATCAGCAGTAACTTTAATTTCCTTTCCGTTTACTACGAAAGCCCCTTCTTTAACTTCGATTTCTCCATCGAATTTTCCTTGAGCTGAATCATATTTGAATAAGTGAGCTAACATTTTAGCATCTGTTAAGTCATTGATTGCAACCACGTTAAATTCAGGGTTGTTAATCATTAATCTTAAAGCCAATCTACCTATTCTTCCAAAACCATTAATTGCTACGTTTACCATTACAATTACCTCCTAATAATGTTTTTCTTTTTTTTTTATAAAAATAAATTTTACAAACTAATTTAATAACTGAATTTTATTATCTAGTTTCTTTAGTACTCCATAGGCTGTTGCCTCATCTGTAACTAATACTCCATTTAAATCATTAAATTCAGTTGATATTATTGACTCAACTTTATTCTGCCCACCAGCTACTGCAATATGTGTTTTTATTTTTCTTGCTTCATTGATTTTAATTCCAACAGCGGTAGTTTCTGAGATTATTTTTGAGTCTTTGTTAAAATAACATCCAAATGCTTCTCCAACAGCTCCTTGATTAATTAAATTATCTATTTCTAGCTGTGGAACGCCTCTTTTTCTAGCCATCTGAACAGCATTACCTATACCATATATCAATATATCTGCTTTATGTATAGTATCTATTACTGCCTTAACTGCTTCTTCCTTAAGTAATGTATCTATTATGTCTAAACTTAAGTTTTCCGAAATATGAAGCATTTTATACGTACCATTTAGCTTTTTAGCTAATGTTGCTGCTAAAGTATTTGCTTGAGTTTCAACCTTTTTACCCATGCCACCTCTTGCTGGTACTACTTGGATCTTTGATAAATTTGTTATTTTAGGAAATGCCTCTACAACTTCTTTTAATGTACTTCCACCTGTTAAAGCTATAATGGAATTATCCTCCAAAACATCTTTTACATAATTTGCACAAGCCTTTCCTAAATCCTTTAATACTAAAGGATTTTCTTCAATATTCCCTGGGACTATGATTACTTTTTTTAAATTAAGAAAAGATTCTATTTTCTTCTCAATTTCTGAAAGGCCTTTTATTTCATGAATAAAATCACTTAATTTATATATAAGTTCTAAGCCTTCACTTGTAACTGTCATTCCAGAAGCATTTATCTCAATTAATCCTTGTTCCTTTAAAAAACCTATTTCTGTTCTAGCTGTTCTTTCACCAATATTTAACATATCAGCAAGAATTCTTCTACCTATAGGCTGATTATGACAGATTGTTCTGAGTACGTTATACCTTTTATCTAATGTATTTACAAGCTCAGGAACTATCTTTTTTTGTAATTCCAATATTTCCTGCAACTCAAACACTCCTTTGGTCACTAAGTGTCCCATATTATTTCATTATGTCCCACATATATTATTATAGAACACCTTGATGAAATTTTAAAGGCTTTATGGAAATTTTTTTTATAATATTTCAAAAAAAACAAAAAAACTTATATTAAAATTAATTATTATCAAACTTTTTTGTAACTTTGAGAAATACTTAACAGTGAAATTATTTTAAAAATTCTAAATGGAAAATGATAGATTATACTTCGTGCTTTTTTTATATGTGTATATTTTTTCAAAGTCCATAAGCTTTTTTCCTTCATTTAACATCCAGAATTAGGCATTGATAGCTAAAGTCTTTTTCTCATGGAAGACGCTTTAATTCCTAATTCTTCCCTATATTTAGCAACTGTTCTACGTGAAATATTCATATTTTTATCGTTTAACATAGAACTTATTATTTGATCTGAAAAAGGCTTACTTTTATTCTCTTCATTAATTATTTTCTTTATTTCATTTTTTATTTTTATAGTTGCCATATCCTCATCATTATTATTTAAAGATAGTCCACTTGCAAATAAATCTTTTATTTTTATAGTTCCATAACTTGTTAATACATACTTATCTTTAATTGCTCTGCTTACAGTAGAGTCGTGAACTTCAATTATTTCTGCAACTTCTTTTAAGATTAAGGGTTTTATATATTGCTTACCAAACTTAAAGAAATCTTTTTGTTTGTTAATCACACATTCTAGAACTTTATATAATGTATTTTTTCTTTGCTCTATTGATTTAATTAAAAACATTGCTTGATTAATTTTATCTTTAACATAAGCATTTGTTTCTAAATCTTGATTATTTTGCAAAACATCTTTATAAGTCTTATTTATCATGAGTCTAGGCAAAACACTTTCATTCATTAATATGAAAAACTCACCATCTATATTTTTTATTTCAGCATCTGGAATTATATAATTAACTTCTTCTCCTGTATAAAATCCTCTTGATGGCTTAGGCTCTAATTTTTTAATTAAATCTCCATATCTCTGTGCTTCTCTTGGTGATATGTTAAGATCCTTTCCCACTAATTCATATTTGTTTTCTGCGATATTTTCTAAATGATTTGAGATTATTTTCTCTATTATGTCATCTAAAATATTTAATTTTGAACTCTGAATAAGTAGACATTCTTTAATGCTTCTAGCACCTATACCATATGGTTCTAATGATTGTACTAATTTTAGAGCTTTATCTACCACATCTTCTGATATATTCAATTCTTTTGCTAATTCTTCTATTGATATTTCTAAATAGCCTCTATTATCTAATGATTCAATAATATATTTACATATGCTTAGCATATATTGATCTATATTAACTTCTACTAATTGTTCTTGCAAATAATCCTTTAATGATATCTTTTTTTCAATAAAATTTAGAGGTGAAACTTCTTCACCAGAGTAACTTTTTTCTGATTTATCCTTATAATCATCAGAATATAACTCTTTAACTATTTTTTTATAATCGTATCCATCTTCTGTATTCATTTCTTGATTTTTCTGTGCATCTTCATATGAAATCATTTCCTCATTCACTTCTAAAACTGGATTTTCTGAATACTCATTATCAATATACTCTCGCAAATCATTTAGAGACATTTGCAAAAGCTTTATAGATTGTTGCATATTTTGTGTTAATATTAATCTCTGTTCTTGCGTCATCTTCATTTTATAATCCAAATTCATAAATATCCCCCTTATGACCATGTATCACACCATAGTTAAACGTATTCATTGCGATGATTATTTTCTAATTAACAATCTTTTATATATTATACTCCGTCTTACCTTCATAATGCAAGTTTAGCCAATCTCTTAGTGAATTTTCTAAAACATTTAGGATTGGCTTCTATGTATCAACTAGAATTGATACAAAATACGATCACATGCATTTTTTATACTGTGCTGATGTAGGATATTTAATTTGCTTAATATCTAAATCCTTTTATTTCATATTAGGAAATCCTATTTGTCTTAAAGCTTCATAAGCTACTATAGCTGCTGTATTTGACAAATTTAAACTTCTAGTACTTGATTTTATCATAGGGACTTTAAGTCCAGTATGTCTATTATGCACTTCTTCTGGAACTCCACTAGATTCTCTTCCAAACATTATAAAATCTCCTTCTTCAAAGGAAATTTCATCATAATGAGTTCCTCCATGAGTAGTTGCTAAAAATATTTTTTTATCTCCGTATTTATTTATAAAATCTTCATAGCTTTCATGTATTTCTAAGTCTAAGTCTTTCCAATAATCTAAACCCGCTCTTCTAACTTGTTTATCGTTTATTTCAAATCCTAATGGTTTTATTAAATGCAATTTACTATCTGTAAGAACACAAGTTCTCGCAATATTTCCCGTATTTTGAGGTATTTCAGGTTCATATAACACTATATTTAAATTCAAAACTTCACCTTCTCCTATTTTCATCAAAAAATTAGTCTACTTTTATTTTAAAATTATACTATACGGTTTATAACAAGTCAAAATATTCATTATCTAGGTCATATATATAAATAAAGAATCTAAATATATATTGCTTTAAATTTTTAAATTAAACTTATTTTTATATTTTAAACTTTATATATTTAGGGTGAATAAAAAGCATATCTTCTTTAATATATTAATCTTATATTTAAAGAAAATATGCTTTAATTTTATTCTAAATATTTAATTTATTGTGCTGGTTCTGCTATCTTGGGTGGTGTTACGGTATCACCTGGTGTTACTGGTGTCACCTCTGCAGATGGTGTTGTTGGTGTTAACTCTGTCGATGGCGTCACTACTGTAGATGGTTGAGTTCCTTTTTTAACTACTATCCCAACACTTGCATAATTATCTGTTGATATAATATCTCTCTTTACTTCTACTCCATTTTCATAAGTAATTTGATATGATCTTACTTTATATCCAGTCATACTTGTCCCCTCACTAACTTCTTTTCCTTCTGGCAAACTGCTATCAAGAATTACTTTTGTTTCAGGTGGTATAGTTTCAAGGATTTCATTTACCATATTGTATGTTTTTCCGTTTAATGCACTAGGATCTCCATATATATTATAAGTCATTACTTTACCTGAACTACTTCCTTGAATATAAATTGGAAAATCATAAGTATTTTTAAACTTATAATCTAAATAACCATATGAAACTGTTGCATCAAGCCCAGGCTTCGCATAACCTACTACCATAGAATGATTTGTTCTTTCAACAGATCTTAAATTAGCTTTCATAACAGCTCTATAAATAGCAGTAGATACTTGACATATACCACCACCAATTCCTGGCTCAACTTTATTTCCTACATATGTTCCAGCTTCTTTATATCCTCTTTCAATTGTTCTAGGTCCTACAACATCATTAAAACTAAATGTTTCTCCTGGCATAACCACAGTTCCATTTATTGCTGTTGTTGCTATTTCTATATTATTACTTCTTCCTGGTGCAGATGTAGCATAACTTGATGAAAAACTTCCTATTACACCCTTTATTTTCGATAAATCTTCTTTAGTTACTCTTGGTTTCGTTGTTTCTAAATCCACGGTTACTTCATTAGTAGAATTGAGATCTCCATTTATACTTTCCTTTAATTTGAGGTCTAACGAATCTAAATTTATTGTTCTTCCTTCTGTTCCAGGTTTAACAGAAATATTACCTTTCTCTATACTAAGTGTAGCATCCTTAGCCAACTCTGTAACATCCTTTTGTAATTTTTCTTCATATGCTTTTAATTTTTCTTCATCATAAGAAAATCCTAATGAAATCTGATTCTTTTCATTATTTGAATTTTTTATTGCCATATATTTCTTGAAAATCCCACTTTCTTTTCCAAATTTATAAGCTTGTTCTACTGTTCCATCTATATCATATTTTGGCATTATATCTAAATAAATAAGTTCGTATTGCTTGTCCCCTACTACTATATGTAATTTTTTATTGTCTATAGCTGTCTCCAATGTTTCAATAAGCTTATTTTTTGCGTCTTCTTTAGTCATACCTCCAAGATCAATGTCTTGTACAGTTACGCTTGGATATATTTTATTATCCCATTCCTTAACTATACCTTTTATTGATAATGAATATGTAGATAATGCTGCAACTCCGATTACTACAACGGCTGCTATCGCTAACATAATATTCTTTTGTTTTTTAGTAATACTCTTGGAATCTTGTGCTCTTTTGGTAGTCCCTTTTTCCACTCGCTCTTCTCCTTTCAAGGAAGTAGTATTTTAATAATCTAAAATTAATATGTTTTATCATTACTTTCAGATAAATTATTAACATAAATTTACAACAATATTGAATTTTCATCAATATTTTTATTATATCATATTCAAACTGTTATATGATAGTAATATTACTATCATATATGACTTAGATTTTAGATACGAAAAAAAATAACATTGCAATATATTATGTGTATTTTGTACCATAATTAATATATTGAATTCATCGATAGTAGTGTTATCTATGAATTATATCAATAAAGTATGGTGCAGAATATACTCATATATTGAGTAGTTATTTTCTTTCATCTCACTTTTATCCAATCAATCTATAAATTTACTTTTGCACGTGCTTTGGATGTTTCTCCATCATAGTCAAAAGCTTCAATTGTCACTTCTATAGGAATATTTTTTTTAATATTCAACTTATCTATAGTTATTAAATAATTTGTAGCTTTCTCATCAACTGTACCTACCCATTCTTTATTTACAAAGATATTATATCCTAACAAATCTATATCTTTATTCGTATTCCAAGAAACAGATATGTTCCCATTTTCAAATTTTGCTTGTAACCCAGTAACAACACCAGGTTGAGTTAATAAATCTATATTATCCGGTCCCCAATTTGCATCAACGGGATTTCCAATTCCCGGAACATTTTGATCTTCACTATATTGCCATATTCTCCATCTAGTCCATCCTCCAACATTTGGTGGAAATTGGGGGTTAATAGGAATCTTTGTATACATAGCGATCCATAATGGCATATTCTTTAATGGATAACCACGTTCAGGAATATAGAAGTTATCATAAAGTTCTATAAAATTTGTTCCTGTATAAATCATAAGTCTTCTTCTAGTTTTTCTTTCAAATCTTTTTCTAAATCTATCAATCCAATTAATTAATGTTTTTGTAGATATTGATTTATCTAATGGTGCTTCTACATCTATAACTGGAAATAAATCTCCATAATCCTTGCTCCCAAAACCATCCTGTAATATATTTATAAAATCATCACATTGTCTATCAGCATCAGTTAAATCATAAGATGGTAATGAAAAATGATATGCTCCAACCGGAATTCCATAGTTTCTACTAGCTTTTGCAAAATCTACAAATTTTTTATCAGCTCTAAATCTTCCTGTGGCTGATCCTGAAGCTCTTAAATATAAAAAATCTACTTTCGTTGCTAGTATATCGAATTGAACACTTTGAGTGTATTCATTTATGTCTACTCCAAAACGACTATTAGGGTTTTTATCTTGCATAACTCCTCCAAAATAAAAAATACTTCTCTAATATAAATATTACTTTATCTCAAAAAAAGTACCTATAATTATAAATTAATTATAGGTTTAGTTGCACATAGAAACTTATATTATTCCCTATTGATTCAATTAGTATTAAGCACATTCAAAAAATAACAAGTCAGCATGCAAGTCTATTTCCCATCAGACTTCATCCGTATGTTTACCTAATAGCCCACTATGAGGCAAACATACCTCCTTGTCTGATGCAAAATATACTTTGCATCATTGACTTGTTATTTTCTTTCACGTGCCTTAGTTTGAAATTTCTTCCCATTGTTCGTAAAGTTTTTCTATAACATCTTCAAGAACTTTAATTTCTTTATTTACTCTTTCACTTTCAACTGGGTTTGAGTAAATTTCTTCTTTACAAAGTTCTTCTTGTAGCTTTTCAAGAGCTACTTCATTTATATTTATATTATTTTCTATAGTCTTAATCTCATTTTGTTTAGCTTTAGCTTCTTTATCTAAAGCCTTTTTCTTTTTCTTTTCTTCATTTAATTGAGTTTTAGTTTTTCCTGTAGCTAAACCTTCATAGGTTTCAAATCTTTGAGGATTTTTTTTCTTCTCAGTATAATAAGTATAATTTCCAAGATATTCGCAAGCTCCATTTTCTTGTAATTCTAATATTCTATGAATTACTTTATTTAAAAAATATCTATCATGTGAGATTACAATTAATGTACCGTCATAACTTAAGATTGCTTCCTCAAGAGCTTCTCTAGAAGGAATATCCAAGTGGTTTGTCGGTTCATCTAAAAGAAGTAAATTTGATTTTGATAGCATTAATTTCAAAATATTTACTCTACATCTTTCTCCACCACTTAATTTATTTATCTCCTTAAATACATCATCACCTCTAAAGAGAAAAGAACCAAGAAATCCTCTAAGCTCACTTGTAGTTAACTCTGGAAAATCGTCCCATACTTCATTTAATACTGTTTTATCTGGATTAAGATTGGATTGTTCCTGATCATAATAACCAACATTAACATTTACACCTAATACTTTAACTCCAGAATCGCTTTTAATTTTATCCATTATAATATTGAAAAGAGTAGTTTTACCACGTCCATTTTCACCTATTAATGCGATTTTTTCTCCTCTTTTTAAATCAAAAGATAAACCAGAAAATAATTTCTTATCAACATAACTTTTCGCTAAATTTTCAATATGAAGTACATCATATCCACTTTTGACTGAGGCCTCAAATTTAATTTTAGATGCAGATTTTTCTTTATCTGGAGCATCTATAATTTCCATTTTATCAAGTGCTTTCTCTCTGCTTTCAGCAGCTTTAATGCTTTTCTCTCGGTTAAATGATCTAAACTTTTCTATTATTGCTTCTTGCCTTTTAATTTCTGATTGTTGCAAATTATAAGCTTTTAGTTTAGCATCATGATCTTTTTTCATTAATTCTAAAGATTTTGTATAATGCACATTATAACAATTTACATGACCATTTATAACTTGAAATGTTGCTGTTGTTACAGAATCTAAGAAAAATCTATCATGTGAAATTACAATTACAGTACCTTTATAAGTTTTTAAATATTCTTCAAGCCATTCAATTGCTTCTAAGTCTAAATGATTAGTAGGTTCATCAAGTAGCAATATATCTGGGTTTAAAAGTAGCAGCTTGCAAAGAGCAACTCTAGTTTTTTGTCCTCCACTTAAATTTGAAATCAATTTACCAAAATCATCTTCCGTAAATCCAAGCCCTTTAATTACACGAGATATTTCACCTTTATATGTATACCCACCCCTATTTTCATAAAGGTCTTGAGATGTTCCATAATCTTTTATAATTTTGTCATGATAAGAAGCATTTTTTTCATCATAAGGCTCATTCATTTTTAATTCTAAATCCAAAATTTTATTTTCTAATTTTGTAATATCTTCAAAAACAAGTAGCATTTCATCATAAATTGTGTGATTTGAATCTAATGCTAAATGTTGAGCAAGATACCCTAAAGATTTGTTCTTATCTATAAAAACTTCACCATCATCTTGAGTGAGTTCTTTTGAAAGTATCTTAAATAAAGTTGTTTTCCCCTCTCCATTTGAACCTATTATGCCAACCTTATCCCCTTCATTAATTGAAAATGTTATATTCTTTAAAATAGTATTTATTCCATAACTTTTACATATATTTTTACAACTTAATACAATCATTGTTTATCCTCCAGTAGTTTAACTGAAAACTAAAAAACATGTTCAAAATTTCTTTAAGATAAAAGTTTCACTTTATATTTTATTACTTAAACTTCATAAGAAACATAGTTTAACTAGATTTTCTTTCATAATTATACTATTTTATAAGGGTTATATCAATTCAAGCATATTTATAAAAATAACAAGTCAGTATGATAGTCTATTTTTTCATATGTATAGCACTTCTCAAATCATAAACTTTATTTCTAATTTAAATTTACACCATATTAATAGCAAAAGCCTCTAAAGATTTTGAACTGTTTTATTTCAAAATCTTTAGAGGCTTTTACATAGGGCTAATTTAGCATTTATTCTATTAATGATTATTTTCTCTATCACAATATGACAATGTTAATCTTATCAATCGTTTAACAATTACTCTTACAATTGGACGTGGAATTCTATATGAATAAAGTGTCGCAAAAATACCTGGATTTATTTTCTCGATTTTTAAATAAATTTTATTAACATCATTGTCTGAATTAACTCTTTCAAGATCTTCTGTTTCATCTAGCTCTAAGTCAAGACTTCTTAAAACGTCAAAAGTAGTCGGAATTGTATCTTTAGCTATATTCATATTTGAATTAGTATTTCTACTCTTAGAATCTTCCGATTCGTCAGAATAATAACATAGTTCTGGAAGTCCTGTTTCAGAAGGATATAAATCTAAATTATGATTATTATTAACATTAGTATTAACATCATCACGAAAACTTTTATTAATAACTGACAGTGGAACAAATTTAATATCTGCATTATCTAAATTAACTTGAGACATATATTTTTCATCAGGGTTCATTTTGTACTACCTTCCTCTCTATACTTTAATTTTCTCTTGATATCTCCTTGAAATAAATAATATTTACTACTCTTAAATAATATTCAACATAAATGTATATAGTACAAAATTTAGAAGAAAATATATTGATTCACAACAAATTATTATTAAATGAATAAGGAAGTTAACTCGTATGCACGAGTTAACTAAGTTCGAGAAACCAAATCAGAGATTTAGACTCTCACTTATCTAGAGGAAACTCGACTCGCATTCGCTCGCTGAGTAAGTGATTCACACCAAATCATAGATTTGGGTTCTCTACTTAAGTGCATAAGTGCACAATAAATATATTCTCGGAATAATATATATTGGAGGAGATGCATATGAAGATGGAAAATAGGAAAAACATCAAAGACTTATTTATTGGATTAGATGAAAAAGTTTATGATTCAAATGGAAATTGTATAGATGAAATAAACTTTGATAATGCTGCCACTACTCCACCAATTAAGTCAAGTATTGAATATATTGAAAAGCTAAGCAATACTTATGCTTCAATAGGACGGGGTACAGGTCAAAAAGCAGAAATGACTACCAATTTATATAAAGAATCTAAAAATTTTTTAATGAACTTTTTTAATATAAAAGATAGTGAAAAATATGTTGTTATTTATGTTAATAATACAACTGAAGGAATAAATAAATTAGCAAAAACTCTTATAAAAGAGCCAAATGAAATAATATTAACTTCAAGAATGGAGCATCACTCAAACGATTTGCCATGGAGAAATAGAGGAAAAGTAGAATATATTGAAGTGGATAAAAATGGTAGACTTAAAATTGAAGAATTAGAAGAAAAACTAAAGATTAATTACAGCAGAATAAAGTATGTATCTCTTACTGGAGCCTCTAATGTAACAGGTTATATTAATGATATTCATTTTATAGCTAAACTAGTTCATAAATATGATGCTAAATTAATTGTAGATGGTGCACAACTTGTTCCACATAGAAGAGTTAATATTAGTGGAAATACAGAAGATGAAAAAATTGATTTTTTGGTGTTTTCATCACACAAAATTTATTCTCCTTTTGGAGTTGGGGTAATAATAGGATTAAAAGAAGATTTTGCAAATGCAGCTCCAGATTATTTAGGTGGTGGAACAGTTGAGTTAGTCCTTGATAATGAAATCACATACCTTCCTACACCAGATAAAAATGAAGCTGGAACACCAAATTTTTTAGGTGTAATGGGCTTAATTAATTCATTGAGGATTATAAATACAATTGGATATGATTATATAGAAAAACATGAGAAGATTCTTTTAGATCATACCATAAAAGGATTTAATAGCATTCCTAAAGTAATAAATTATGGAGATACTAAAGATATAAGTGATAGACTTGGAATTGCAACTTTTAATCTAGAAAACATGTATCATCATGATGTTGCAGAAATTTTAGCTAAAAAGAGAGGGATTTCTGTAAGACATGGATGGTTTTGTGCTCATCCTTATTGTAGAAGACTTATGAATGTAAGTGAAGCAGACGCTAAGGAATTTCTTGAAAATCCAACAAAAAAAATGTTAGGAATGGTAAGAGTCAGCTTTGCACTATATAATTCAATTGATGAAGTTAATATGTTTTTAAATATATTGGAAGATGTTTGCCTCGGAAAAATCAAATAATAAACTCTCAATTTAAATTAACACTAAACAATAAAAATATATCTATTAATAATTATTTCAGCACTAAGGCACATTCAAAAATACTATTAATTATTTTATGGGATGTAATAAAAATTTAATTCACATTTATACATCCCATTATTTTCTTTCATATGCCTTATTGATTAAATACTTTATATTTAGGAAGATTTCCTTCAAAAGTTAAATTAGGAATATCTTTTATTAACGGTTCAAAATAGGAACACGCTTCATCCGTTACGAAATTGCCTTCTTCATTAATCCATTCTGTAGGAAAATATCTAACATTATTAGCTACTTTATCGGCATCAACTAAAGAATAAATAACTTCATAAGGTTCATTACATTTTCTATTAATGTTAACCATTTTACCAGTTTCACCTTCTGAGGCATATTTTAAAGCCATTTTACCAACATTATATGCTTCCGTTAAGTCAGTATCTGAAGCACAATGCATTGCACAACGTTGCAGAACACCAATTTCTAATGCTTTAACTCTGGTTGTAAAACCTTCTTGAAGAATTAGCATTCTTAAATAATTTGAAACACCACCTAGTTGGGCATGTCCAAACTTATCTTTAGAGATACATTCAAATTCAGAAATAAATTTTTTATTCTCATCTCTTATTCCTTCTGAAACTATTATGTAAACTTTATTTTGTTCTTCAAATTTTTGTTTAACATCTTTGATAAATTTATCTTTATCAAATGCAACTTCAGGAAGATATATAAAATCTGCTACTGGTTTGTTATGCAGTTTTGCAATACAAGCTGAAGCTGCAAGCCATCCAGTATCTCTCCCCATAGTTTCTAAAATAAATATACCATTATTAATATAAACTGACGCATCTAAATATGTTTCAATTGCAGTTGTTCCTATAAATTTTGCTGCACTACCAAATCCAGGAGTATGATCAGTAAATTTCAAATCATTATCTATAGTTTTGGGAATCCCTATAAATGTTATATCAATCTTATTAAGCTTTGCATACTTTGAAAGTTTAGCAATAGTATCCATAGAATCATTTCCACCAACATAAAAAAATGATGTTATATCATATTCTCTAAGAATATTTATTAAATTTTCGTATTCTTCACTGCAAGAATCTACATCGTTTAATTTATATCTGCAAGATCCGAGTCCTGAAGATGGAGTAAATCTAAATTGATTGATTTCTTCATCAGATATTGATGACAAATCAATTATATTTTTATTTAATATGCCCTCAATACCATTTAACCCACCATATACCTTTTTAAAAGTTTTTAGTTTCTTATTGGCATTTAAAAGTCCTACTACACTTGAATTAATTACCGATGTTGGACCTCCTGATTGAGCTATTATACAATTTGACATGAAATTTCCTCCTTGTTTGTTATACTAAACAGTTTTAATGTGATATACTATTTAACTATAGTAATACGCTATTTATTAATATACAATAAAAAAAGTATTTAATAAAGACTTTTTTTATTTTTTTTTGCATATATTTAAGAAAACTTTAATTATCGTAAAATAACTTTAATTCTTGGAGGAGACGAGAAAATGAATTTATATGATGTTGTAATAATAGCAATAGCATTAGCTATGGATGCTTTTGGAGTGACCTTGGGTATTGGTTTAAATCCAATAATTAAGAAAAAACATAAAATTAAATTTGTATTATCTTTTGCATTTTTTCAATTTTTATTTACATATGTGGGAGGAAGTTTAGGATATTTGTTTGATACGTATATTACTAATATCTCCTCTATTGCAGGTGGAATAATTATGGGAATGGTAGGAATACTTATTATAATAGATGGATTTAAAGAAAAGGAAAAGGAACTCCTAATAAAAAATAGCATCTGCATAATACTTGGAATATCAGTTAGTATAGATGCTTTAGTGATTGGTTTTACTGCATTTTACCAAATTTCTAGAAACTCTTTACTTTGTGTTAATTCAGTTTTAATTGGACTAATAACATTATTTATTTGTACACTAGGTTTTTTTATTTGTAAATATATAAAACAAATAAAATTTGTGACGACATATGCAAACTTTTTTGCGGGTATTTCACTCATATTTTTTGCATTTAAGATGATATTTTTTTATTGAATGTGTCTTAATGAAACTATTGATATATGATATAATATATTTAATATTTAGTTGTTGGGAGATATGAAAATGGAACCAAAAGAAATTTTAAAAGCAAAAGAGATTAAAATTACTAAAGGAAGAATAGAAATCTTAAATATATTAAAAAATTCAGAAAATAGTTTATCTGCTGAAAAAATACACCAGATTTATAGATGCAATGACATAAATATTAATTTAAGTACCATTTATAGAACATTAGAATTGTTTGAAGAAAAAGAAATTACAGAAAAGATAACTCTTAATGATGGAGTATTTTCATATAAGCTTAAGGGAGACACACATAAGCATCATTTAGAATGTGACATTTGCCATAAAGAAGTTGAAATTCCATGTCCTATGCTTCAAATTCAAGAAATGGTGCAAAATTCTACAGGTTTTACTTTAACAGACCATGACTTGGTAATGAAAGGTGTCTGCAAAGACTGCAAAAAGAAACAGTAACTATTTAATTAAATAAAATAGTTAGAATCTCATCATCTGGAGATTCTAACTATTTATTATTTATTC
>Ga0183100_1000050_pt1 | contig 16314 bp, 13 predicted proteins | sample Biomet2_FD_127789 | JGI IMG/M metagenome (GOLD analysis project Ga0183100, IMG submission 127789) | Microbial communities from bioreactor (seeded with anoxic lake sediment) at LBNL, California, USA - Biofuel metagenome 2 | ecosystem: Engineered > Bioreactor > Anaerobic > Unclassified ...
GACGCTTCGGCTCCTGCTGCTAAGAAGCACGTAGCTAAGAAACATCACAAGGCTGCCAAGAAGGTAGCTGCTTCTGCTCAAAAAGCACAAGCTGCTGACGCTTCGGCTCCTGCTGCTAAGAAGCACGTAGCTAAGAAACATCACAAGGCTGCCAAGAAGGTAGCTGCTTCTGCTCAAAAAGCACAAGCTGCTGACGCTTCGGCACCGGCTAAGAAGCACGTAGCCAAGAAGCAACATAAGGCTGCTAAGAAGGTTGCTGCTTCCAAGTAATTGGATCTAGCAAAATAGCACCAAGCAAAAAGGAGACTTCGGTCTCCTTTTTGCTTGGTGCTATTTTGCTATCTGATTCGGTTAAAACCCAAAGGAATAGGCCATTGAGCTATCAGAGGGGAGGTACTGTGCTAGCTGTTCTGACCAAGAGAAGGGGAACAGTGTGTCGCTCTCCACGACTAATGCCAGCTCAGTACTTTGTAACAGTGCACTATTCTCGTGTTCAAGAGCCATCTGTGCTTGAATCAGGGGCAACTGGCTGCCGCTGATGACCTTCAGTTGAATCTGGTGCCGGGTTCCATCCACGGATGTTAGCTTTAACGCACAGTCCTGGGTGCTACCTTCGAGCAGCGGTTCGTGCCGGTTACGATCGGCAAAAACTGTGAGTGTGCCATCACCATGCACGACAAAAGAGCCACGTTCCCACATACCAACTTGGCCTGCTTTAAGCTGCGCCTCGGCTGGGCCATCTGCATCGTATACTTGCGGTTTGACGTGAATGCTATCCTGATCTTCGAAGATACTGTATTCGTGTTGATCCAATTGTGCTGGCGCATTCACCCCTCTGATACGCAATGGATGCGAGATTTCGCTACCATCCACCGTGCGCAGGCGGATGCTGCCATCACACCACTGGTCTTGCGGCAAGTTAAGCGCACGCTCAATCTGCAGTTTGAGTCCACCGTGCTCATCCGTGTAATAAGTCCCATGTGAAAAGTGACCAGACTGATTCGGCAGCAAAGCCGACTCGGTGACGCTATCAGGATCACGTACTGTCAAATTGACCTTTTGTGGTTCTTTGCTTTCTATTAGTTCGATTTTTCCATAGATCGTGGGCGCATCATTCACCCCTAGTACCTGCATCGTCATCTGGTGCTGTGTCCCATCTACGCTGCTCAGTGACAATTGCCCTGCTAGTGACGTGCCTTTGGCCAGGGGAGGGAGGGTATTGTGGTTTAGAAACACAGTCAATTCCCCTTCCTGGTTCACACAGAATGACCCGTGCTGCCAAGCCCCAACTTGGCCAGGCCTGAGCTTGGCTTCCGTAGGACCATCCAAGTCTCTGATTAGTGGAGTAAAGCTGATGCTGTCTTGCCCCTGGTAGATTGAGGTGCTGCGTAATACCAGAATCGACGGTGTATTGCGGCCATGAATGTTGACCGTGTGTGTCTCTTCTATTCCTGCCGCATTGTGTAGCGTGATTTCTCCTTGTATAGATTGATTTTTCGCTATTGGACCTAGCCATATGGGATCTACCTCCAAGGACAGCCTGTTCGTTGCATCAATGGCATACCAGCCATGTGACCAGTTGCCTGACTGGGGCCGCTTAAGAAGCGTTTCGCTAGCAATGGTTTCGGCAAATTGTCGTGTGACCTCTTGTGCGCCGCTGGTCTCTTGGATGTCGATGACCCGGCTTTGTGGTTTTGCGATTTTGGTCGCAGCTAGACTCCGGGGGGGAAAGCGGAAATATGTCATGGTAAAGCTGCTCCATCAGCACAAGCCTGTGCCCAAGACGCTGGGTGCAGTCGTGCATAAGTTAGTATTAAACATATTGGCTAAATAGACAATTAACAGAATCTAACAAATAAGAGTGTTATTTGCAATCAAGAGCAGCGTGAGATTCAGGGTGGCAACGTGGGAGCTGCGCGAGGAGCACCCCTTAAAGGGCACTTCTCGGCGTGGTGACTTGAAATACGGAGGGTTGTGCTTAATTCGATGGCGCTTGCTGTTGGCTGTGTGGTTGGCGAATCAACTGATCAACCATCGCTTTGATCGCTGCCATCTGAGGTCCAGACTTTTTCGCATAATCAGGACTGTCGTCCCCCCACCAATCCCAACAACTATTGGTTGCTGCCAGGCTAGTTTGTGGGTAGAGCACCACGATATGATTGCGGTCCGCCCAGCGATTGTAGCCGGTGCTGCGTACATACTGCTGGCCGACGCTGGCGACATTTTGCCTGCAGCCATGCAAGGCAACATGAAGTCTGCACGCGCCACCCTCTGCACACGCTTGAGGGATGAAGACCCATCCAGTTGCTGCCATGCCATGGCCGGTCACATAGGGGGTCTGATCAAACTCAATCAATGACCCCGTTAAGCGACCATTGTTGCGCGCCTGTAAAGGCCCATATATATGGGTCAGAATTTTCCCTGCCAAGTCAAACCGGCAATTATTGATATACGGTGAGGTCTTGATCTTGCAGTTACCACCGTAATCATCTGTGACCATGGCATGCTCAGCAGCCAGGTCTTTTTGATAAATCATACGGGCGGTTGGCGCTAAGGTTTTGTAGAACTTTTCCAGATCATTCATCACTGCTGGCACCACCGTGCTATCGAGGGTCCCAGAGAACAGATAGATTCTGCTTCCGTTTAGATTAGATAGCGGGTCGATCTGGCCAGTGCTGGCCCAGGAGCGCGCATGGTTAATCAAAGAGTCGATGGGAATCGCTGAGCGATGCGCCATGCAACGACCGATGGCATTTAAGACTGAACCTTCTGCGCAATAAAACGGACCTCCAGCAACTACGCCAATTCCCTTGTGAAAGGTGTTTGAATAAGCTACATGCAGTTGTACTGCCATGTACCCGCCAGATGAGATGCCTGACACTGATACTTCCGCCGGGTTGATAGACAGTGCAGGTAATGGTGCCGCACCTGCGCTGGCAATAGAGAGCAGAGTAGACAGGATGCCCAATGCGCCCAAACCATAATTCTTCTTGATCTGACTCATTAGATAGACCTCAGACTGTGTGGTTTAAGCGGGTTACTCTAGGCTTTTGACATGAGGATGACGATGGGGAATGGTGACAGGTAAGTAGATAGATTTTACCATTGGCACTGACGCATGCGTGATGATGTGTCGGCGCATCAAGTGTTATGAACTAAAAAACCGGCAGTCAGATGACTGCCGGTGATTGATTGTTTTGGCACTCATAGCAGCACGCGTTCAATCCCTCCCTGTTGCGCCTCAGCAAGATATTTTGGCATCCAGTCCTGACCCAGCAGGTGCTTGGCCATTTCGACTACGATGTAGTCGGCTTCGGTGCCGGTATCTTCGTTATAGCGTGATAGGCCCTGCAGGCATGAGGGGCATGAGGTCAGAATTTTTACTTTGTCCTGACCATTGACCTGCATCTCAACTAAACCTTTTTCGATTTCTTCCTGCTTACGAAAGCGCACCTGGGTGGCAATATCTGGCCGACTCGCGGCAAACGTGCCAGCTTCACCACAGCAGCGGTCGTTCAACGCCACGTCTCCGCCCATCAGTTCGTTGACCACTTTAATCGGCTGATAACTCTTCATCGGCGTATGGCAGGGGTCGTGATACATATAGCGTTGGCCACTGACTTGTTCTAGATGCAGACCCTTTTCCATGATGTACTCATGGATATCCAGTACGCGGCAGCCTGGGAAGATATCTTCAAAACGATATTTGGTCAGTTGGTCAAAGCAGGTTCCACAACTCACCAGTACAGTTTTGATATCCAGGTAGTTAAGCGTATTGGCCACCCGGTGAAACAGCACACGGTTTTCGGTGGTGATTTGGTCGCCCTTGTCGTTGAAACCAGAAGCGGCCTGCGGATAACCACAGCACAGATAGCCAGGGGGTAGTACGGTTTGTACATCCATATGCCAAAGCATGGCCTGGGTCGCCAGACTGACTTGGCTGAACAGACGTTCTGAGCCGCAGCCTGGAAAGTAGAACACCGCTTCGGCATCGTCGGCCAGACTCGGCTTGCGAATCACAGGCACCACGGTCGGGTCTTCCAGGTCAAGCAATGCGCGTGCGGTTTTTTTCGGTAAGCCACCCGGCATGGGCTTGTTGAGAAAGTGAATCACCTGCGCTTTAAGTGCCGCTTTTTCTACCGTAGCCGGCGGTCGACGGGTTTGATCCGAGATCAGACCAAAGCGCTTGGCTAGGCCATGTGCCAGGCGCTGGGCCTTATAACCCCACCCCATCATCACCATGCGCAGCATTTTGATGGTGGCGGGATCTTTTGCATTGAGAAACGCCATGCCCAATGCGGTCCCTGGATTGAAGCTTTTATTGCCGGTTTTCCGCAGGAAATTGCGCATGGCAATCGACACGTTGCCAAAATCGATATTCACTGGGCAAGGCTTCTCGCAGCGGTGGCAGACGGTGCAATGATCCGCAACATCGGATAGTTCTGCGAAATGTTTTAGACTGACACCGCGGCGGGTTTGCTCCTCATACAAAAATGCCTCAGTCAGCAAGCCGACCCCAAGGATTTTATTGCGTGGCGAATAGAGCAGATTGGCGCGTGGTACGTGGGTAGAGCACACAGGCTTGCATTTGCCGCAGCGCAGGCAGTCTTTGACCGATTCAGCAATGTCGCCAATGTCTGACTGTTCCAGAATCAGCGATTCAACCCCCAGCAGGGCAAATGAAGGCGTGTAGGCTCGGCGCAGGTCTGCTCCTGGCATTAGCTTGCCGCGATTGAAGTGCCCCTCTGGGTCAATGCGTTGCTTGTAGGCGACAAATGGCGCCAACTCGTCCTCGTGCAAATACTCCAGCTTAGTAAGACCAATGCCGTGCTCACCAGAAATGACACCATCCAGACTGCGCGACAGCGCCATGATCCGCGCCACGGCCTGGTTTGCCGTTGCCAGCATCTGATAGTCGTCCGAGTTAACTGGAATATTCGTGTGCACGTTGCCATCGCCTGCATGCATGTGCAAGGCAACAAACACCCGACCGCGCAGTACCCGGTTGTGAATGTCTTTGATAGCGTCAAGAATGCGCGCATCAGTCTTGCCGGCAAACATGGCCTCAAGGTCTGCTTGCAGTTCGACCTTCCAGCTGACGCGCAGCGCAAAGTCACGCATGGCGGTAAAGACGCTGCCGTCAACGCGGGTACCGCTGTTTGGCGCATCAGGCCAGAGTGCGCGGTATTCGGCCAGCGGCGCATCCAGATGATCGATCAGCCATTGCCAGCGTAGGCGTAGATTGCTGATTAGTGCTAACGCACCATCGCGCCGCTCACCAATCATTTCGTCTGGCGTGAGTGCACTGCCATCATTGACAATCTGCAAGCGTCCATGAAAGTAATCGGACAAGGTATCCAGCAAGTGAATCTTGTTGCCGATGGAGAGTTCGATGTTAATGCGTTCGATACCATCGGAGTAGTCGCCTAGGCGTGGCAAAGGAATTACCACGTCTTCATTGATCTTGAAGGCATTGGTATGTTTGGCAATGGCCGCTGTGCGCGAGCGATCTAGCCAGAAACGCTTGCGCGCGTCGGGGCTCACGGCGATAAACCCTTCGCCGCAACGCGCATTGGCGAGCTTGACTACGTGACTACAGGTTTCTGCCAGCGCGTTTTCGTTGTCCGATACGATATCGGCCAACAGTACCATCTTGGGGCGCCCCTTGGATTTTGCCTTGGTGGCATACCCGACCGCGCGCACATAACGCCAGTCCAGATGCTCAAGCCCTGCCAGCTGCACGCTGGGATGGGCGTCGATAAAATCTTTGATTTCTACTATCGCCGGTGTGGCTTGGGCGACGGTGCCAAAAAATTCGAGACAAACCGTGCGAATATGGTCCGGCATGCGATGCAGTACGAAGCGCGCACTGGTAATGATGCCGTCACAGCCTTCTTTCTGTACCCCGGGCAAGCCCGCCAGAAATTTGTCGGTCACGTCCTTGCCAAGCCCTGCCTTGCGGAACGAGCGCCCAGGAATGGCGAGGTCTTCGCTGGATAACGGAGTAATGCCATCATCAGCTAGCCGGGTCAGACGGAAGCGGGCCATCTCGATATCGTGAATCTTGCCAAAGTTGTGGTCGAGGCGCTCGATGAAGAGCCAGTTGCCATCAGGATCGACCATTTTCCAACTGGCTAGATTGTCGAGTGCGGTTCCCCAGAGTACAGCTTTTTTACCACCGGCATTCATCGCGACGTTGCCGCCGATGCAGGAGGCTTCTGCCGAGGTCGGATCGACTGCAAACACCAGGCCTGAGGCGCTGGCGGCTTCGGATACCCGCGCGGTTACGACACCGGCACCGCAATGAATGGTCGGTCTGGTGCTGTTCAAGCCTGGCAGGGTGAGGTATTCAACCCCATTGTGTTGATCCAGCTTTTCGGTATTGATGACTGCCGAGCGCCAGTCAAGCGGTACCGCTCCGCCGGTATATCCGGTGCCACCGCCGCGAGGAATAATGGTCAGACCCAGTTCGATACAGGCTTTGACCAAGGCAGCGATCTCATTTTCACTATCTGGACATAGCACGACAAACGGATACTCGACCCGCCAGTCAGTTGCATCGGTTACATGCGATACCCGAGCCAAGCCGTCAAACATGATATTGTCGCGCCGGGTAATGCGCGTCAGTTTCTTGAGAATTTTGCTGCGTAGCGCTCTGGTTTCACTGAATTGCGTTTCAAAGTGCTCAACCGCCCCGCGTGTCGCGGTGATGAGTTGTTGGACTTTTTCATTGCCTTCACGCCGCTTATCCATTTCATTGAGGCGGTGATGCATGGCTTCAACCAACGCAGTCAGCCGTTTTGGATTGTCCAGCAGATCGTCAACGAGGTAAGGGTTGCGATCAACGACCCAGATGTCTCCCAGGACCTCAAACAGCATGCGCGCAGAACGACCGGTGCGTCGCACGCTGCGCAAGGCTTCTAGAATGCGCCACATGTCTTCGCCCAGCAGGCGGATCATGATTTCACGGTCGGCAAACGAAGTGTAGTTGTACGGTATTTCGCGCAAGCGCGCTGGCTCAGAAAGGTTCATCTCTATGGCTTACTCAATCGATCGATGTCGACTAAAGTGTATCTCAATTGTTGCACCGCAGAAAACGATGTTGTTTATAGGGGTATTGCAGGTGAAAGATAGTTTTATCTGAAGCGGATAGTGCGAGAGGGATGTTGTCAGACAAACGAGGTAGCTTAACCACCGCGCGCCAACTGTTCAGCTAGCTTGATCGCTTCACACAAGCTGCCTGTCGATGCTTGTCCCCGCCCGGCTAAGTCCAGAGCGGTGCCATGATCAACCGAGGTACGAATCAAAGGTAGTCCCAAGGTAATATTAATGCCGTGGCCAAATGATGCATATTTCAGCACCGGCAGTCCTTGGTCATGATACATCGCCAATACTGCGTCACAGTGAGCCAACTTGTCAGGATTAAATAAAGTGTCGGCTGGCAATGGGCCGACTAAATCCATGCCTTCAGCACGCAAACGTGTGAGAACCGGTGTGATCACCTCGATCTCTTCTCGCCCCATATGGCCACTCTCGCCCGCGTGCGGGTTGAGCCCTGCAACTAAAATCCGTGGAGCGGCAATGGCGAAGCGCTGAATCAGATCGTGCTGCAAAATACGGATAACCTGTTCAAGGTCAGGTTCTGTAATGGCATCAGCCACGGACCTCAGCGCTAGGTGTGTGGTTGCCAGTGCTACGCGTAAACCGGCCCCAGTCAACATCATCACCACGCGCGGCGTAGCGGTTTTTTCGGCTAAATATTCGGTATGCCCGGTAAACGGAATTCCGGCATCGTTGATCACGCCCTTATGTACGGGAGCGGTCACCATCGCGGCAAATTCTCCACGCATACAACCTAGAATCGCCCGATCTAACGTCGCCAGTACAAAGTTCGCATTGGCCGGATTCAGCGTGCCAGCGATACAGGGGACGACAAGTGGAATATGCAAGACTTCAATCGTGCCAACAGGCGGGGCGAGGTCAGGCTGATAGTCAGACAGCCGGATGGAGAGTCCCAGTAAGCGTGCCCGCTCTTCAAGCAGCGTACGGTCTGTGATCACCACCCGACGTCCCGCGCTGGGCCAATCGGCAAGCTGTAGCACCAGATCGGGGCCAATGCCTGCCGGTTCTCCGGCAGTGATCGCAATCACGCGCGGTTTTGATGTCATTTGTCGGTCAGTCGATCATCGACAAAAGCGGCATCACGCAACTGATTAAGCCAGTCTAGATAAGCCTCGTCGATTTTACGCGCGCGAATTTGCTGTTTGACTTGCATTTTGGCACGGTCATTCGAAACATCTTGAGTGCGGCTATCTTCTACCAGGAGTAAATGCCAGCCAAATGGGCTACGCACCGGCTCGGATAAAGTATTGTGCGGCAAGGAAACCATCACGCGCTCGAACTCAGGCACGGTGTCCCCCTTGGTTAGCCATCCTAAATCCCCACCCTTGATGTTACTGCCGTCTTCCGAGTAGAGCTTGGCCATTTCGGCAAACGGTGCTCCTCGCAGAATTCGGTCCCGAATCTGTAAAATCTTGGTTTGTGCATCTGTTTCCGACACCGCTTCATTGGTGCGTATCAGGATATGGCGCACATGATACTGTTCAGCCATTTGCTTGGTCTGCTGGCTACGCTTGTCGACCAGTAGAAAGATATAAAAGCCTTGCTGAGTACGTACCACGCCAGTGTGCTGCCCGGTTTTAAGCGTGTTGAGCATATTTATAAAGTCGGGAGGCAGGCTAACGGCGGGACGCCAGCCAAGGTCGCCCCCCTTCATTGCATTCTGGGCACTTGAATAGCTGGCCGCTACATTACCAAAGGCTTTGCCAGCATTGAGTTCGGCAAGCGCTTTGGCTGCGCGTTGGGCTTTTTCTTCAATCTGAGCTGCGCTGGCGCGTTCCTGCACTTCAACCAGAATGTTAGCCAGGTGATATTCGGTGTTATTGGCGAATTGCGTGTTCTTCATCGCCTGTTCAACTTCGCTATCCGTCACACTGATGCGCGAGGCCACTTCACTATCCTTCAGGCGCGACAGTAGTAGTTGGCGCTTAATGTCATCACGGAACAGATCAAACGGCATTCCTTGCTTTTTCAGCAAGGCTTTCAGGCCGTCCACCGTTTTAAACTTGTTACGTTGTGCCAGCTGAATTAACGCTTGATCAACATCGGTATCGCTCACCACAATGTGATTATTCTCGGCAAACTGCAATTCTGCCGATTCGGTGATCATCATATCCAGCACCTGACGGCGCAAAATTTCTTCAGACGGCGGCGTGACGTGCTGTTCTTTCAGTGAGATCAAGGCCTCTGTCACGCGTTTATTTAAATCCAGATTGGTGATGACGTTTTTATTCACGACAGCAACGATCCGGTCCACATCCTGAATTGGAGCTGCATGTGCAGATTGCAGCACAACGCTAAACATCAGGAGACACAGGTGTTTTTTTATGTTCATGGTTGAATGTCGCTAGTCTTGTTATAGCCAGGAATGGCCAGGCGAAGCATGTCTTGCGGGCTGTTGCCGAGCGAGCCTAACCCTTTTAGTTCAAGCTGCAGATAAACTGTAGATTTGGTTTGGGTCAAATTGGTGATGTAGCGTTCAACCACCACCCGGGTTACCCAACAACCGGCATTGTATTCGATACCCACCAACTGATCTAGCAACTGGCTGTCTTGCAATGAATAGTTCCCTCGTACCATCCCGTACCATTTTGGGGCGAGGGGCCACTGAAAGCCAAGATCAACTTGGTGCAGGTTTTCGGTTGCGCCAGTGTCATTCAACTGCTGGTCGCGATCAAAACGGTAGCGGAGTGAAACCACCTTGCCTATCTCGGGTTGGTAGCGCAAGGAAACATTGTAGCGTTGTGCGGAATTGGTGTCGCCGCTGTACTGATACAGGCTGTCCAGGTTCCAATTTTTTACGACTTCACCCCCGACGCTGGCAAGAAAATCAGAGGCGGTATTGTTCCGTTTGGCAAGCGTGCCGTCGAGCGTGTTGTAGTCGTTGGTGAGGTAGAAGCGCTGGGCAATCGCCGCACGCAAGGCCTCGCGGCCACTATCGTTGTCAATCACGCGCGTAGTCAGCGCCCCAGTCACTTGATTGGCTGCACTGATCTTGTCCGAACCGGCATAGGGGCTTTCCGAGAATATCTGGGCAAAGCCGAAGTCATTTGTCGAGGTATCAAAGTTTGGAATCTGGCTTTGATCTTGGGATGGAATGTTGAGGTAATACAGCCGAGGCTCAAGGGTCTGGGTTTGCTCGCCGCCAAATAGGGCGATCTGGCGGTCGAAATATAGACCAGCGTCGGTACTGAAAATTGGCAGCGTGCGCGTGAGCTGGCGTGTGTTCGAGCCGCTAAAGGCATCCAGTTGATACTGGGTATAATGCACCCCAATCTTCGGCGTGATGTAACCCCAACTACGTCTGAACGGCAGACTGATGCTGGGGTAGGCAACAAAGCGGGTCCCCTCCTGCAGCGTTGGGTGTGCGAACTGGGTCAATTCGGTCTGCAGGTTGGCACTGAGGCCTTCGGGCAGTTCCTGGTTGGCCGTAAAGCTTAACTGTGGCAAGCGGGCGTAGGGCGGCGTAACCGTGGTGCCAGTGGACTGCAGGGTCTGGTAACGCTGTTCTAGAATATGCGCGTTAGCGTTGCCGCCTTTCCAACTGAAGTTGTAGTCAGCCCAGGCTTCGCGTACCAGATTGACATTGGCGGCAATTGAGGCGCGGTCGCCAAAGTCTGTGAAGTAGTTGTCATCCGACACCTTGTTGGCATCGTAGCCAAAGGTCAGACCCGGTGCCAGGGTCTGGGTGTGCGCGCCACTCCATAAATAACGGTACTGTTTGGTGACGTTATCGTTGGGCAGCTGTTCGGTATATAACCAACCATTGTAGCTGGGGCCCAGGTAGCGGAATTCTGTGCCCAGTATCAAACCGTGTTTCAGGTTTGCGCGCGGGGTGAAAGTCGCATCGTAATTAGGCGCGATATTCCAATAATAGGGTATGGCGACTTCGGTGCCATTGCTGCCGCCCTTGAGTGTCGGGAACAGAAAACCGGATTTCCGTTTTCCGTCGAGCGAAAAGTCCAGCCAGGGCGAATACAGCAAGGGAACCCCCTGGAATACCACATGTGCATTGTAGGCAGTGCCAACGCCGCTGGTGTAATCCAGATCGAGTTTGGAGGACTTGAGGTACCAGGAGTCGTCGCCAATTGCGCAGGTGGTGGCGGTGGAGTCGAATACGCGATAGTTATCTTTACCGCGGAATTCAACCTTTGAGCCATCTCCCCGCATTTCCTTACCTTTTTCGCCAGAACTAAACACAGGCTTTAGGCCGATGCCGGTCCGGCTGACCAGGTTGTAGTCAAGCGTGGTGCCATCGACTCGGTCATGCTGCCGGGTCATGGTGAAGCGGTCCCCAGCCTTGATCCGATTTTTTGCCTGATAGTAGTCCAACCAATCTGAAACCAGTGTCTGGTCGTCGCGCGTAACCACTACATCACCGCGCGCCTTCAGTTCGGTGTTCATCTCTCCAGACAGGTGGTCCGCAGTGATGTGGGCTTCGCCAGGAACCGATTTGGGTACGGCTATCGGGGCCAGGAAGTCATCTAAGTCATCCGCATAGGACATCTGTACGGAAAAAATGGCGGCTAGCGCCAGGGCAATCTGTGTTTTTTGAATTCGGGGCATGCACAAAACCATATCGTGGGTGCAGACAGCGGTATAAAATCGCACAATTCTATCAGTACCGCAATCAACAGACATGCAACGATTAGAAGAATTACACAAGTGGTTGACCTTACTGCACCCTGGAATCGACCTCCAGGTTGAGTTTGCGGCGGCAGATGCGGATTTTCGCCGTTATTTTCGCGCAACGTTTCCCGATGGCTCCTGCCGGATTCTGATGGACGCGCCACCGGATAAAATGGATACCCGACCGTATGTGCATGCCCGTGGCGTGCTGTCTATGCTAAATGTTCCGGAAATTTATGCCCATGATGTTGAGCATGGATTCATGGAGCTAGAGGACCTGGGACGTGTGACCTATATGGCTGCACTGCAACAGGACCCTGATGAGACGACCTCACACATGCTGCTGATGGAGGCGGTTGACAGCCTGCTCGAGATGCAATTGCAAAGTCGCCCGGGGTGTCTGCCTGAATACGATGAGGCCATGCTCACCCGTGAGATGGGCCTGTTCCCGGAGTGGTTTGCCGCCAAGCATTTAGGCAAACCATTTAATTATGTTCAGCGTCAGTTGTGGCAGCAGACGATTTCTTGCGTGTTGTCGCATATTTTGTCTCAAGCTCCAGTGTTTGTGCATCGCGATTTCATCGTGCGCAATTTGATGCTGACGTCAGGGCGTCCCGGTGTGCTCGATTTTCAGGATGCCGTATACGGACCAATTACCTACGACCTGGTGTCGTTATTACGCGATGCTTTTATCGAGTTTGACGAAGCGTTGGTGTTGGATATTGTGGTGCGCTACTGGGAAAAGGCCAAAAAGGCAGGTTTGCCGGTGGCCAATAATATTGATGATTTTTACCGCGATTTTGAATGGATGGGCGTGCAGCGCCACCTCAAAGTGGCCGGTATTTTCTGTCGTTTGAGTCTACGTGACGGCAAGGACAAGTATTTGGCTGAAGTGCCACGGTTCTTGAATTATTTGCAGAAAGTTTCCCGACGCTACCATGAACTGGCCCCGCTGAATCAGTTGTTACAAACCCTCTCGGGTGAAGACCCGGCTGCTGTCGGATATACATTCTGATGAAAGCCATGATTTTAGCCGCTGGTCGTGGTGAGCGCATGCGGCCGCTGACCGATAGCCTGCCTAAGCCCCTGCTCGTCGCAGGGGGGGAGACCTTGATTGGTTGGCATTTACGCCGTCTGGTGTGCGCCGGAATCACCCAGGTGGTGATTAACCATGCATGGTTGGGGCAAAAACTGGAACAGGTGCTGGGGGATGGCGCAGCTTATGGTGTTGAGTTGTCTTGGTCGCGCGAGGCTGAGGCATTGGAAACGGCTGGTGGTATTGCCCAGGCCCTGCCTCAGCTAGGGGATAAGCCGTTTGTGGTGGTCAATGGTGATGTGCTGACAGATATTGATTTTTCTGTATTAGGCCAAGCTGCGCAGCAACTTGATGGTCAGATGCATCTGGCGCATCTGGTGCTGGTCGATAATCCACCGCATCGTCCCAACGGTGACTTTACTTTGTGCCCAGATGGCCGTGTGTGCGCTGACCCAGAGGTGCCAGGCCAGCGCTTGACCTTTGCTGGAATCGCAGCCTATCACCCTGCTATGTTTGCCGCACTGGCCAGCCAGCCCGGGGTGAAAGCGCCATTGCTGCCCTTGTTATTGCAGGCGATGACGCGCGGCGCGGTCAGTGGACAGCATTATCGCGGGGTGTGGTTAGATGTTGGTACGCCAGAGCGCTTGCAGCAGGCCGACCTGATCGCAACCGGTTGGACCAAGTCGTGAGCCGTCGCATTTTGGGTATTGACCCCGGTTCGCGAATTACCGGGTTTGGCGTGATTGATGTCGTCGGGCAAGCACGCCATTATGTGGCTTCTGGCTGTATTCGCACCCCTCCTGGGGCTCCCCTGGCAGAACGCATCAAAGTGATTGTTGAACATCTGTTCGAGGTGATTGATACCTATCAGCCACATGAATCAGCGGTGGAACAAGTGTTTGTCAATGTTAATCCGGCGGCAACGCTCATGTTGGGGCAGGCGCGTGGCGCGGCGATTACGGCGCTGGTGCTGCGCCAATTGCCGGTTGCCGAATATACTGCCCTGCAGGTCAAACAGTCTGTGGTGGGGCATGGCAAAGCCCCCAAAGAACAGGTGCAGGCGATGGTGGTACGTTTATTGTCCTTGTCTGGAACGCCCCAGGCAGATGCTGCGGATGCGCTGGCAGTGGCCTTGGCGCATGCCAACCATAGCCATGCGGCTCTGGCAGCGTTTACCGCCAGTGGCTTGCGCGTCAAAGGGGGCCGACTGGCCTGAGCCGGTTAGGGGCGCTTTAAATCTATTCAACAGAAAGAACCCGCATGATTGGACGCCTTAATGGTGTTTTGCTTGAAAAATTGCCACCACAGGTGGTGATTGATGTGAACGGCGTTGGCTATGAAGTGGATGTGCCGATGACCACTTATTACCAGTTGCCTGCCAGTGGCGAGAAAACCACGTTGTTTATCCATCAGCTGGTGCGCGAAGATGCCAACCTATTGTTCGGGTTTGCCAGTCGAGAAGAACGTGAATCCTTCCGCCAGTTAATCAAGATCAGTGGTATCGGTGCGCGCATTGCTCTGGCTATTTTGTCCGGCATGAGTGCAGACGAATTGGCACAGGCGATTGCGACTGAGGATATCAAGCGTTTGTCGGCAGTGCCGGGGATCGGGAAGAAAACCGCTGAGCGTTTAGTGCTGGAATTGCGAGGAAAACTGGTGACTGGACATGCCCTGACCGTACCCGGTGGGCTGCCGTTTGCAGGAGAACCCGAAGCCAGAAGCGATATTCTAAACGCGCTACTGGCTCTGGGTTATAGCGAAAAAGAAGCCGCATTGGCAATGAAGCCCCTCGCGCTGGATGTGAGTGTCAGTGAAGGGATTCGCCAGGCGCTGAAAGGCTTGGCTAAGGGCTAGCCGCGTTGTAGAGGGCAAAACTTTGAGAGTGAACATAACACGGGAGCCTTATGGCCCCCGGCTCTGGGTTAAGCCTCAATCATCGGCTGTGAGAACAATGCAATCCGCGATTTGCCGCGCCAGTGCTGGGCGTGCCAAATACAACCATGAAGATTGACCATCAATCGGTTGCACCGCCCACGGCAAGCGACTATCGACCACCAACTGACGCACGTCAGAAAGTGGCCACGCATTGCGCGGCGCAGACAACACCGAAATCAGAGAAATCAGCTGGGTTTCACGGAAACATGGGTGTTTTGATACAGAACAGATGCGACTAGTATTGCGCTTAGCCATTCTATACTCGCTTTCCTAAAGTAGAGAGTTAGAATTGGTCAGCGGGTTCGGGGTGTTTCAGCACCTCGGGCCCGCGTCCAACTGTGGTGAATACCACTCACCCACCATACCCAGCGCACCGACAAAACACATCGTGAAAAACAGAAATTGTCGCGGCGAAAATTCTTAAAGTTACTATGGAAAAATGTTGTTCTATCCTGCGTGGCTGTTTACATGAAAAAAGCAACAACTTAGTCACGAATCTCCGTACCCCAAAGAAACGTCCCTGTGTGGTAATCCAGTTCGAAGTAATATTTACCCGCATATTCAACCCAAGCGGTTACGCCGAATACTCCTTGTTTACCATTTTCAGGGTTTATGTAAGGATCGCTAATATTGTTAAACGATGTTGGGGGTTTTGCAGATTTAGGATTGAGCTGTCTAGTCAATTGCCATGGTACCGTCAATCTTGTACGCTCTTTTCCGTATACATCAAAAAGAACACAATTATCATTTTCCCAGCGATTTTGTTCGAATCCAATAAACCCTGTTGCATCGGGTAGTACATAGGAATATATCCATTGTTCGTTTGAGATTTCAAATTTATCATTATTTACAAACCAAGAATGATGTGATATGCGGCCAAGCCCATAATTGTTTTCTGGAGAAAAACCTTTCTCATTTTGGTGCTCAATTACCCAGTTAACCCATTTGTCATGAAGAATGGATAGGCCGGAAGTTCCATGCATAGTAAAATCACGCACTTTCAATTTTGCATTCATGGTAAAACCTTCCCGCTTCCAGTTATATACCTAAATACTTCGCTGCGATCCGCTGCGGTTACAAAAAAATGTAGTTGATTACCTCCACCTTTCACTGCATCTTGTGGACCGACGATACCGATTTTTGCATTGATTGGTTTTGTAATCTCCACTTCAACAACATAGCCTATATTGGGTTTCATCTCGGCGGTAATGGCTAATTGATTTCTAGCATAAGATTTGTTTGGGACTTCATCAAAAGTTGCCCATCCACCAAAGGCTCGTCCCTTATTCGCTTTGCCGGTAGGATCGGTAAGTGTTTTAAAAGCAATATCATCCACAACCATCCGCACTCTTGTACCCGGTTGATTGTCATTTCTACCACTGTAGTGCCCGGTTTCCATGCTGGGGCCCAATTCTCTATGGTCATTAATGCATTGATCTCATCTGCATTTCTAAATCGTTTAATGGCACCTGCATCCAGTTTCATCAACTGCAATGCCGAATTCTCAAGGGCCTGGCTACCAATGTTGACCCCCGCCTTAGCCAGCGCCACGCCTCCTTTGGCGCTTCCGCCCACCCCGGTGGCGACACTGCCTA
>Ga0183100_1000992_pt1 | contig 16309 bp, 5 predicted proteins | sample Biomet2_FD_127789 | JGI IMG/M metagenome (GOLD analysis project Ga0183100, IMG submission 127789) | Microbial communities from bioreactor (seeded with anoxic lake sediment) at LBNL, California, USA - Biofuel metagenome 2 | ecosystem: Engineered > Bioreactor > Anaerobic > Unclassified ...
TGCAGCTAAAGATGCAGACCTTGTTATAGTATATGCCGGTACTGACGGCGGTACTGCAAGCGAAGATAAAGACAGAGCTGATATATCCTTACCAGGAGCACAGGCTTCATTGATTAAACAGGTAGGGCAGGCAAATCCAAATACTATAGCGGTTATGGAAACAGTAGGACAGGTAGATGTTACTTCCTTTGAGCCAAATGTTTCCGCCATGGTGTGGAGCTGTTTCATTGGTGAGCGCAAGGGTGATGCACTGGCAGATGTTCTTCTTGGAAATTATAATCCAAGCGGCCGATTGCCTTTTATCTGGTATCAGAGTAATTCTCAGATTCCTGATATAACAGATTATACACTCAGGTCCACGGATACTAATTCAGGCAGAACTTATATGTACTTTAAGGGTCCATTAGAATATCCTTTCGGATATGGATTAAGCTATACCAATTTTTCTTATTCTCAGCTGAAGATAGATAATAGGAACCTTACTCCAAATGATACCTTTAACGTTAGTGTAGATGTAACTAACAAAGGTAACACAGAGGGCAATGAAATTGTGGAACTCTACGTTAATACTCCTGACGCACCAGCAGCTCTTCAGAGACCAATAAAGCGTCTGGAAGGCTTCCAGAAGGTTTTCTTGAAAGCCGGAGAGACAAAGACTGTAAATATGAGTGTAAAAGCAGCAGACCTGGCATTCTTTAATGAAGCACAGAATAAATATGTGGTTGATAATGGACGCTACGGAATTCAGATAAGCAAGTCAAGTGCAGATTCTGACATTCAGCTTCAGGATTCTATTCAGGTTAAAGGTTCCTTAAAGCCTGAACTCAATGTTGTAACTGTTAAGGCTAATCAGGAAGGCGACGAAGCCATGGATATACCAAGCCGCGTTATGTATGATGAGAAGCAGGTTGTAGTACCTAATATCACTGTTTCCATGAGCGATGAAAGCCTATATGGCTATATAACCAAGGGCCAAAGCAAGCCATTGCCTAAAGGCATGACTGTTAAGTATACAAGCAACCGCCCAAGCATCGCTTATGTTGATGGCAAAGAAAATATTCATACCGGTAATAAGGACGGTGTGGCTACAATAACAGCTTCTGTGAATTACCAGGGCGTTACAAAGACCTGTGACTTTACAGTATATGTAAAAGCCCAGGGATACATTGACGGTATTAATGTTGACGGACAGCCTTTAAATAGTTTTTCAAGGGATAGTTTTGCCTATTCTATCTGCGTTCCGTATGGCACAGATAAAGTTCCTCAAATATCTGCAGTAAACAGTGACCCACGGGTAAATGTCAAGGTTACCCAGGCAGCATCATTACCTGGTGTGGCAACTATTGAGACCAAAGAGGGCAAATTCCTGCAAACCTATAAGGTCGGCTTTGGACGTCCGCCGGTTTCCGCGGATTTCAAGACCGGTACTTTAGGTGAACAGTGGTCCATCATCAATGAAGACAAAGGCAATTACAGCTTTGTAAGTGATGGCCTGCAGATTTCAGCCCAGGCCGGAAACCTGGCTGATGGTTCTGCAAAGAACATATTCTATCAGCAGGCATCGGGCAATTGGACAGCAGACACCAGCGTAAAGGTATCAGCTTCCCCAAGTGATGGACAACTGGTTGGAATGCTGGTGATGGAAGACAATAAAAATTACCTTAGAACGAGTTTCACGAAAAGAACAATGACCTTTGGCTCATGGACCTTCAGTTATGCATCAGTTGATTTGTATAAAGGTGAAGGCGGCGTTGAGACCCAGGTTGGTTCAGCTATGCTTTGGGGACAGTCACCTGACAGCATGTATTTCCGTATGGTTAAAGATGGCTGCGGCTATAGTGCTTATTATTCTACCGATGGAACCAGTTATTCTCCGATAGGTTCCGGAACAGCTAATTATGCAATTCCAAAGCTTGGAATAATGGCAGTTAATGGTTCAGCTGATCCTATCACTGCTGTATTCCCATCTTTGAATGTAACAATCCCGGATAATCCTAGTTAGAGGACACTGCTTTTGAAGATAATCGGTTCAATTATAATATGAAATAAAGCTTCAGTACCGGACACCACATTGTGGTGTCTGGCTTGAAAGCGGAGTTTTGCATGATATTTCGGTGCCTTTAAACCGGATACAATGAAAATCAAGAGCACAAAGTAAAAAAACACAATATATCGGAGGGAAGCAGAAAATGCCGGCCCTCCGGTATTGTTTAATAAATATGTGTTTAAAATTTTTTTAATGAAACCAGATATTTAATCAATTGAAAGGGGGAAAGACTTATTAAAGATAAATAGAATGAAGTACGTGTGAAAAAACAAATGAATCTTAATTTCTGGTTTCCAGCTATTAAGATCTCCTGTGAGATACGTTTTGTTAAAATAAAAACCCTGAAAGGGTGAATATTATAGTTAATATTAAACATTATATGGGAGGAATATATGTTAAAAGCAAAACGAATCTTGTCAATCGCAATGGCATTCAGTTTCTGCTTCAGCTTGCTCAATATCGGGTCGGTAAAGGCTGCCGAGGTAAGTCTCGCAGAAGCAAGCACTACTCCAATCTATCTGGACACCTCATATTCCTTTGAAGAGAGAGCGGCAGACCTGGTATCCCGTATGACACTCGCTGAAAAGGCTTCCCAGATGAACAGCAACTCTGCACCTGCCATTCCACGACTTGGTATCGCAGCAAACACCTGGTGGAATGAAGCACTCCACGGAGTATCATATAATGGTACAGGAAGTTATACTAACACTACTTCCTATCCGACTGACCTTACATTAGGATCAAGCTGGGATCCCGAACTTATATATCGGGAGGCCACTATGATTTCAGATGAGGCTCGTGAGGTAGCACCGAATAACTCGAGAGGCTTAGACTTCTGGTCACCTACTATGAACATGGCCCGTGACCCGCGTTGGGGACGAAATGATGAATCTTATGGTGAAGATCCATATCTTACTACTCAACTGGCTTCCCAGTTTGTAAACGGCATGGAAGGCAAGGATATGAATGGACAACTATTGACTAAATATAATAAAACTATAACTACCTTAAAACACTATGCTGCAAATAACAGCGAAGTTAACCGTCTTAATGGAAACTCAGTTATGGATGAACGTACTTTGAGAGAATACTATACTAGTGCTTTTAAGGGCATTGTTCAAAAATCAGATGTTGGTTCAGTTATGTCATCCTATAACAGTATAAACGGCATTCCATCACCTGTTAATGTACATCTTAATGATACATTGCTTCGTCAGACCTGGGGATTCAATGGATATATGACCTCGGACTGTGATGCAGTTATGGAAGTCAGTGCAGGACATAACTGGATTCCGGATGGATGGACACGCGCCGTTAATCAGATAGAAAGAGCAGCCTTTGCAGTATGTGCAGGTGAAGATTTAAACTGCAATTCAGGTTATAGTGATGGCCAAAATTACGGCAACACAATACCGACAGCTGTTTCACAGAATATTACAACCGAAACAGGAAAGTTTACAGAAAACGACGTGGATACATCTTTAGTACGTCTATTTACTGCCCGTATGAAGTTAGGTGAATTTGATGATCCTAGTAATGTATCCTGGATTACCAGCGCCCGTGAGAGGGTTCCTCAAGGTACATGGACAAATTCAAATTCAAATAATGCTGTTACAGAAACTACTGAAAGATTGGATATGGCAAAAGAAGTAGGTGAAAAGTCCATAGTATTGCTTAAAAACAATGAAACTACAAAAAAAGACGGCTCAACAGGCAAGCTTCTGCCGGTAAATGTACCAGCTTCAGGAAACTACAATGTGGCTGTAATCGGCTATTTTGCAAATCCAAATTCAATATATCTTGGCGGTTATTCCAGTGCTCAGGGAGCAGCCGGTACTGCAAAGGAGATAAATGCCTATAACGGAATTAAAAATGCTGTTACTGCAATAAATCCAAATGCAGCTGTAACCTATTATAAAGGTTTTACAGACACTGGTACTTCTGCTTCATCACTTAATACAGTAGATCCAGCCGCAATAACTGCAGCTAGAGATGCAGACCTTGTTATAGTATATGCCGGTACTGACAGCGGTACTGCCGGTGAATCCAGTGACAGAAGGAATATATCCTTACCAGGAGCACAGGCTTCACTCATCCAGCAGGTAGGTCAGGCAAATCCTAACACTATAGCTGTTTTGGAAACAGTAGGACAAGTAGATGTTACTTCCTTTGAACCAAGTGTTTCTGCCATGGTGTGGAGCTGTTTCAATGGTGAGCGCAAGGGCGATGCACTGGCAGATGTTCTTCTTGGAAAGTATAATCCAAGCGGCAGATTGCCTTTTATCTGGTATCAGAGTAATTCTCAGATTCCTGATATAACAGATTATACACTCAGATCTACGGATACAAACCCGGGAAGAACTTATATGTACTTTAAGGGTCCATTAGAGTATCCTTTCGGTTATGGATTAAGCTATACCAATTTTTCTTATTCTAATCTGAAGATAGATAACAAGAGCCTTACTCCAAGCGATACCTTTAATGTCAGTGTAGATGTAACTAACGATGGTAATACAGCTGGTAATGAAATTGTGGAACTCTACATTAATACTCCTGACGCAAATGCGGCACTTCAGAGACCGATAAAGCGTCTGGAAGGTTTCCAAAAGGTATTTTTAAATGCTGGAGAGACAAAGACTGTAAATATGAGTGTAAAAGCAGCAGATCTGGCGTTCTTTGATGAAGCACAGAATAAATATGTAGTTGATATTGGACGTTATGGAATTCAGATAAGCAATTCAAGTGCAGATTCTGACATTCAGCTTCAGGATTTTGTTCAGATTACCGGTTCCTTAAAGCCTATACTTAATGTTGTAACTGTTAAACCGGCTCAGGAAGGTGACCAGGTACTGGATATACCTCAGCGTGTAATCTTTGACAAGAATAAAGTAGTGATTCCACAGATTACTGTTGCTATGAATGATGAAACTCTTTATGGTTATATAGAGAAAGGAAAGAGCAAGTCTCTGCCTGAAGGTATGACTATAGCCTATACCAGCAACCGTCCTTCTGTAGTTTCTGTAGATGATAAAGGCGTTATCAAAACCGTTGGAGGTGGAGTTGCCACAATCACAGCTGCAGTAACCTATGAGGGAGTAAGCAAATCCGCTGATTTTGTAGTATATGTTAACGCAAAAGGCTATCTGGATGGTATAAACATTGACGGTAAGCCATTGGATGGATTTGCAAAAGACCGTTTTAATTACTCCGTATGCATTCCATATGACACGGATACAGTTCCCGAAGTTAAAGCTATATGCAGTGATCCTGATGTTTCTGTGACAGTAACCAAACCAGCATCTCTTCCTGGAGTAGCTACTATTGTAACCAAGGATGGAAGCTTTTCACAAACCTATAGGATTGGCTTAGGGCGTCCGCCGGTTTCAACGGATTTCACCACCGGTAGCTTGGATAGTCATTGGAGTATACAAAATGAAGACAGCACCAATTATCAATTTATAAGTAACGGATTGCAGATTGCAACCCAGGCAGGAGATATAGCTGACAATTCAATGAAGAATTTGTTCCTCCAGCAGGCAGCGGGAGATTGGGCGGTACAGACCAAAGTTAATTTGTCTGCTGCGCCAAGTGCAAATTATCAGCAGGCAGGCCTTGTGGTTTTAGATGATAACAGTAACTATCTGAAGTTGGATTATGAACGTAATGGCAATTCAAATGTTTTCCGTTTCTACAATATATCTAATAATAATACAACTCAGGTTGGTACAGCAACCTCTGCCAATCAGACAAATTTATATTTCCGATTGTATAAGAAAGGATCAACTTACACTGCATTTTATTCCACAAATGGAACTTCATTTACTTCTTTAGGGTCAACTACTGTGAATTATGCATATCCAAGATTAGGTCTCGTAGCATCTAATGGTACCGGTTCAACGGCTCCAGCTATAAATGCTGCCTTTGCATATTTGAAGGTGTATGATATAGCACTGACTACACCGGCTGCCTCTTCAATAACCGTAGATGGCAAACCATTAGAGGGATTTAACCCAAGTGTTACAAACTACTCGGTAGTGGTTACAAGAGACCAGACTGAAGTACCTGTGGTTGAGGGCATTGCAGCCAATTCTGCCATGAATGTAGTTGTAACTCCTGCAGACTCTTTACCTGGTGTTACAGTTGTTAAAGTCTCCACTGATTTTGGAAGCATAACCTATAATATTACAATTGGTTATTCACCGGTAAGTGACAACTTCATTAACGGCACTATGGACAGTGAATGGACAATATTGAATCCGGATACAGCCAACTATTCATTGGATCCAGGTAAAGGACTGAGACTTCGTACTTTAAATGGGGATATTTACAGCAACGGCAATGCATGGAAGAATGTATTTGTAAGGCCTGCAGCCGGTGACTGGGATATAGTGACAAAGGTTTATTATCCGGCAGCACCATCGGCAACCTATCAGCAGATAGCTATGCTTGCATGGCAGGATGATAATAACTATGTAAAACTGGATTGTGAATATAGCGGTGGTATAAAAATACAGCTGGGAAAAGAGAAAAACGGCAGTTTCTCATCGGCTAGAACAGATTCCGTAACTGCAGCAGCTGATGGTTCACTCACTCTTTACTACAGATTAATAAAAACAGGCAGCACCTATGAAGGTTTATACTCTACAGACGGTACGAACTACAAGAGTTTGGGCACAACTAACATCGATCTGACTAATACAAAGATGGGATTGTTTGCCTGCAAGAATAACGCAAGTTCTCCTGAGATTGACACCTATTGTGAATATGTAAAGGTACGTCTGCCGAGAACTATAGACAGTCTTGTTCCTGCAGAGGCAATAACGAAGGCTGGAACTGCACCAGTTTTACCGCTGACAGTCCAGGCTCTGAACAGTGATGATACAACCTCACAGGTCAGCGTAATATGGGATGAAATTGACCCGGCTTTATATGCAAGGTCTGGAAGCTTTACAGTATACGGAACGGTGGAAGGTACAGCATTAAGGGCTGCAGCTAATGTAACCGTTGAAAGAAATCTGGTGCTGGAGCCTATAGGCAGCAAAACCATTGATGAGAATCGCACATTGGAATTTACTATATTGGGAGTGGATTCGGATGGCGGAACAGTTACCTATAATACAGAAGGTTTACCAGAGGGGGCAAGCTTTAATACCGAAACCGGTGAGTTTACATGGACACCAAGTTATACACAGTCAGGAGATTACACAGTTCATTTAACTGCAAGTATAGCAGACTTAACAGCCTCTGAAGATATAACTATTACCGTTAATAATGTGCTCCCGGGAGATCAGGTTAAAACTCTAAAAGTTGTTATCACTAATATCAAAATTAACAATGGTATTAAGTGCAGCCTGATTACAAAATTAGATAATGTACTAAGTTCTATAAAAGATAAAGATAATGCTGTCAATATACTCAACGCTTTCATCAATGAAGTTGAAGATTTAAAAATTGAAGGGAATCTGACAGAAAATCAGGCCGGAGAACTCATAAATTCAGCTGAAGAAATAATACTGAATATCAATTCCTCAAAGTAAAAACTTTATATTCTATATCGGAGGAAAGCAGAAATTGCGGACCTCCGGTATTGTATTATGAGCAGTGTGAAATTAAATAGTGTTAATCAATAATGGGGGGAATAAGTAGTATGAAAAAAAAGATTATAACTATGTTCATGGTATTTGCCTTTATAATGATGACATTTGTACAGCCGGTATTTGCGGATTATGAACCGGAACTGCCTTCGCTTTACAAGACATTTTCCGATGATTTCATGTTTGGGACCTTTTCCGGAATGTCTAACTATTTTCCTAACTGGCAAGGTTCAACAACAAGTGATTTGATTCAGCATCATTATAACAGCTGGAGCCCCGCAAATGAATTTAAACCGGATTCTCAATTCGGAAACGGAAGTGTTTCCCGAGCTGCATATGACACTGTTGTTAGAGAGAACTATGCCACGGAAGAAGAGTATTTGGCTGCCAAGGACAAGGCAAACAGAACCGTTACTCTTGCACCAATGACCACCTCCGGCTGGTTTGGTCCGGGAATGCAGGAGTTTTTGGAAAACGTCAGAGTTGAAAACGCCAAACGCGGTCCTAATGATCAGATTAAGATTAAAGCACATGTACTGGTATGGCACAATATGACAAATCCTTCGTTTTTTAGAAATGGCTTTGCTGCAAGCGGAGAGGACTGGGCAAGCAGGGATGTAATGCTTGACCGTCTGGATTCCTATATTAAACTGGTACTTACCAGGTATGCACCCTACAATGACATTATTTACTCCTGGGATGTTGCAAACGAGGTCATTGATGATTATACTGGCTATGTCCGCAATGAAAACGATTATCAGCCCAGCAACTGGGGACGTATTTTTAAAGCACCTGCAGGAATGACAGGAGATGAAAAACTTCTTTATGAAAGTGAATACGTGAGAAAGGCCTTTGAATCCGCCCGCAAATACAGCAGAGAACTGGGTGTAAACTGGACCTTGGGCTACAACGATTTCTTTGACAGCGATAAACCATATGAACCCAAGCGCACCGCCACTGTGAAGATGCTGAAGCCGATCTATGAAGCTGGAAACATTGACTTCGTCGGCATGCAGGGACGTATGGCAACAGCAGGTCCAAGTATGGAACTCTTTAAAGAGACTTTCAATATGTACAGCACAGTGTGCAGTCAGATACAATTTACTGAATCTGATACACGCTGCGACCTTGAAGCAAACCCGGATTATGATCCCAACGATATCCATGCACAATATTACCTGGACAACGGCGAGAAAAATCCTAATTGGGACCGTAATGATATTCACTCAAAAGTCCTCCGTGTTATTCCCGGCTGGCAGCCATCCTGGGCTAATCTGCCTGAATACCAGATGAAACAGGCCGATTATCTAGCTGATTTATTTGATTTCCTGCTTCAGAACAGCAGAGGCAATGGGGGCAAGATAGTGCTCTATGCTGTTGACGGATTAAATGACACTAATACATTTAACAGCAGCAAGGGATGTCACATATTCACGGGCAGCTACAACAGCAATTGGTGGGATACCTCTGGATCAAATACAGCGAAGATGTCCTACTATTCTATTATCGGCAGCAAAGCCCGCTTTGAGCTGCAGAAAAAATTAAATGCTGCTCCTGATGCAGCCAAAGAAAAACTTTATACTCCATACACATGGGCCGCATATACAGCTGCTAAAACAGCTGCTGAGGATATCCTTAAAGTAAGAATTTATAATATAAATGACGTAAATAATGTGAATGCTGCAGCCGGCGCCCTGGATAAAGCTGTCAATGAGCTCATGTTCAACATTGACCCGATGGCTGCACCAGCTGTTGCTGCAAAGATCCTGAAATATAACAATATCAAGGAAGTTTATAAGGATAACAGCAATTCCGGGAATTTCGTTAATGATATTAGTGCCTATATGGGACCTCAGGCAAAATTCAGCGATTTGCCTGAAACTATTATGTCAGGGGATATGGAAGTATCTAATCCTGCATACAGGCAGGCAGTGCTGGATTTCCTTAAAGCACAGCCTATGATGGCAGGGAAAGATCTGGTTATGCCCACGGGAGAATTTTTTATAGGCCAAGGGGAATAGACAAAACAGATTAACAAAGGATTTAATGTGAAAAAAATGACATTTTAAGTATCATTACAAAAATCTGACAAATACCGGAGGCGGGCTCTAAATGTTCAGCCTTCGGTATTGCATTAAAATATAATTAAAGTTTTAAATAGAAAATAAAAAAGGCGAGCATTATAGATGTTAGAACAATAAATTTTGGCGGAAATATACGGAGGGGACTCTGAAAAATTTATGGAAAGGATAGATAGATTAATGTTTTTTCAAAAAGGATTCATGAAAAGCCATGTAACAGGAAAATTTGCTGCAGGCAATGGAAGTATGTGTCAAAAGAAAATACTTTACTTTGTATTTACAACCTTTTTAATAATTTCATTCAGCGGATGCAGCTCAGGAAGAATAGCTGCTATAGACAATAAAGGTAGTAAGGTTCCTCAGGGCTACAGGTCCGTATGCTTCGATGGAACTAATTATCTGGCGGTAGGTACAGGGGGAAGAATAGACAGGATAGCCGTTGATAAGACCGTCACCTCCCTTAAATCCGGCACAGATGTTTGCTTGAATGGAGTATATTCGGCAAATGGAATTAATGTAGTTGCCGGTGACAGCGGGACAATACTTACAGCTAAAAGCGGTGATAATTTTCGCAAAGCAGATAGTGGAGTGGACAAGGAGCTTTACAGCGTGACATTTTTCCAAGGTGAGTTCCTGGCAGCGGGCGAAGACGGTACACTGCTGTATTCAAAGGATGGTGAAAAATGGACTTCGGTTAAAACGGAGACTAAGAATGATATACTGTCCATATCTGCTAACGAGAAAATGTGTATGGCAGTTACCAGAGAAGGGCAGATAATGATGTCCTCCAATGGTGAAAGCTGGAAAGTTTTGGATTACGACCAGGTCTATAAAGGTTATGATAAACTTTATTGGTTTCATAGTATACGTGCCAGCGGTGACACCTTCTTTATAGCTGGTGAATATCAGGAGGATGGCCGTATTCCTGTTATATTGTCCAGTGATACTGGTGAAGTATGGAGGACACATCCTTTGAGGCAGATTAATGGTGAGGAAATGGATAAGTTCCTGCCAATAAAAATTAATGCAATAGGAGTAAATTGGGATCAGCTGATGGCAGTGGGGAATAGCGGCAAGGTGTTAACGCTTCCGGAATGCGCTGACTGTAATAAGATTACGGTATTAAATAAACACAATCTTAACGATATGGCACCTTCTGAAGGACAAATGGCTGTAGTCGGAGATGATTTCTGGTTTGATATATTGAAAAGTGATTCCTTCAGACAATATAGCATCAAGGCAGAGCAGGCTAAAAAAGATCAGGAGAAAGGTGCATACATAGTGGATGTGCGTACACAGGAGGAATATAAGTCATCCCATGTTAAAGGAGCCCTGCACATACCTGTAGATAAAATCGACACTGCTCTGGAGACAGCTATTCCGGATAAATCAAAAGAAATAATTTTCTACTGTGCAAAAGGAACACGTGCTCAGAAGGCCCTTGAGAAGGCATTACAGCTTGGTTATGTAAAGGTGTATAACCTTGGAGGAATTAATGATTGGCCCTATGAGAAGGAGAAAAACTGATTTTGCAGTATGTACCCGGACAAAGTGGAGGAGGAAGTTAAGGTATAGCTGTATCAACTTTCCTGTAGAACTGTTTACCTGCCAAATGTATTTCCGCTAGGTCAAGGCTGTCTCTTAATATACTGATTATTATTCCAATAACTGAACTGCATTTAAATATATGTTTTACATCCACTGGATGATAAGCAGTATTTTGATTTTATAAAATATAAATATTGCATTTTGCAACAAAGGCATGAAAGTCCTTATTGGACTATTATGCCTTTATATTTTTTTGAAAAGTTAACCATGTTTATTCTGCCGTCTCCATTTGTAACCTCTATATTTATGGGAAATGATAATGATGACTACTATATCTCTGAATAAAATGATTACTCTTATTTTGTTTGTGATATTGTCTGTAACAATTCTGGTATGACCACTGGCCAGGTAAGAAGAGAAAACTGAAGTTCAAAGTTTTGAGATAGATAAGAATCTGTGTTAAAATTTTGAACTTCTTCTTTTTTTAAAGGAATCAACTTAAAATTTTGACTTTCAAAACACATCTAAGTATTCCAATCCTTATAAAATTTCTTTCCAACTATTAAATAGTAAAATTTAATTATTCTATTGACAAAAGGAATTATTTTGCATACAATTATTTAGTGTACGAAATAGTTGCATACAAAATATATTAATGCGAAATAATTATAAGATTAAATAATAGAATACAGGAGGGATAAAAGTGGAAAATGATAGTGCAAGGGCGGAAGCAGCAAGGCTCTTTTCTGAAGTTGAAAAAACTTTAAAACACAGCATGCGTAAGACTTTTGAAGATGTTGGCCTGACTATGCCCCAATGCCTGGTTATTGGGACTCTGATTAAGTCAGGAGAGATGAAGATAAGTGAACTCAGCAATAAGGTTAAACTGTCCAACAGTACAGTTTCCGGTATAGTTGACAGACTGGAAAATCAAGGCTTAGTTGTAAGAACACGAAGTGAGGAGGACAGAAGAAAAGTCTATGTAAAAGCAACACAGAAGGTTGAAGAAATTTATAAGGGAATTCATAAAAAAGTAGAAAAAAGTCTTGAGGGATTGCTTAGCTCAGGTACTGAAGAAGAAGTGGAAAAAATAATTGAAGGATTAAATACTTTAAACAGGATTTTAAATAACAATAAGAATAAAATTATTAAATAACCTGTTTTCATTTTTTGAATATTATAAATATAGATCTAAAAAAAGAGTTTATATTAAATACAGAATTAAGAGGTGGCTTATGTTAAAAATATACAAATTTTTAAAGCCCTATACTGGCATGGTAATAGCGGCGGTATTATTTGTAACTTTACAATCATTAGGAGATCTTTATCTTCCAACCTTAATGTCAGACATAATAAATGATGGAGTTATGCAGGGAGATACCAATAAGATATTTCATATTGGAGGAGTAATGCTTCTGGTTGCCGGAGCAGGTGTTATTTGTTCAATTATTGCCAGCCTGCTGTCTGCAAAAGTTTCAGCAGGGCTTGGAACAATCTTAAGAAGCAAGGTTTTCAGAAGAGTTGAAAGCTATTCACTGCATGAGTTTGATAAATTGGGTACTGCAACTCTTATTACAAGAACAACAAACGATATTACACAAGTTCAGACAGTTACCGTCATGATAATGCGTATGATGATCAGTGCACCAATCATGGCAATTGGCGGTGTTACTATGGCACTGAGAGAGGATAAACCTCTTACTTTGGTATTGGCAGTTTCAATACCGGTACTTACAGGAGTTGTGGTACTTTTAGCATCAAAAATGATACCGCTTTTCAAACTGGTTCAGGTTAAAATTGATAAAATTAATCTGGTACTGCGTGAAAAGCTGACAGGAATAAGAGTTATCCGTGCTTTTAACACAGTTGAAAAAGAGAGAAAGCGTTTTGATGCTGCAAATGTTGACCTTACAGAAAACTACATTAAGGTTAATAAAATAATGGCTTTCATGATGCCTTCAATTATGCTTATCATGAACCTTACTTCCCTCTCTATTCTTTGGTTTGGAGGCATACGTATAAGTCAGGGAAGTATGGATTTAGGTGCGCTTTCTGCATTTACCCAGTATGCTATGCAGATTATGATGTCTATGCTTATGCTTGCCATGATGTTTATAATGGTTCCCCGTGCACAGGCTGCAGCAGTTAGAATTAATGAAGTTCTTGAAACTGTACCTGAGATAAAAGATTCGAAAGATACAAAAGATTTATTTACAGGTAAAGGTTATTTAGAATTTAAGGATGTAACCTTCAGCTATCATGGTGCAGAAGAACCGGCTCTAAGAAATATAAGCTTTTCAGCAAAGCCCGGTGAAACAACTGCTATCATAGGAAGCACCGGTGCCGGTAAATCTACACTAATAAATTTAGTTCCAAGATTTTATGATATAGAAAGCGGAAGTATTCTTGTGGATGGTGTGAATATCAGAGATATTTCCCAGGAAAACCTAAGAAGCAAAATAGGCTTTGTACCTCAGAAGGCTGTTTTATTTTCAGGAACAATAGCTGATAATATCAGATTTGGAAATGACAATGCCACAGATGAAGAGATCAGGCATGCAGCAGAAGTTGCTCAGGCAACTGAGTTTATTGAATCCATTGATGGAGGCTTTGAACACGAAATCGCTCAGGGCGGAACTAATGTATCCGGTGGTCAGAAGCAGCGTCTGTCTATAGCCCGTGCTTTAGTCAGAAAACCTGAAATATACATTTTTGATGACAGTTTTTCAGCTCTTGACTTTAAAACAGATGCAAAATTAAGAGCTGCACTTAAAAAGGAAACAATAGAATCAACTGTAATTATTGTTGCCCAGAGAGTTGGTACTGTTATGAATGCAGACAGAATTATAGTTTTAGATGAAGGTTCTGTTGTGGGTATAGGAACCCATAGAGAATTGCTGGACAAATGTGATGTATATAGACAAATTGTATCCTCACAACTTTCAGAGGAGGAGATAGCATGAGTGAAAACAGAAGAAAAATGAATCAGGGACCGATGGGAGGACGAAGAGGCGGTGGGCCTATGGGCGGAATGGGAAGACCAGTTGAAAAAGCAAAAGATTTTAAAGGTACCTTTAAAAGACTTCTCCGTTATTTAAGGCCTCACAGGATTAATCTTCTCATTGTTTTAATATTTGCAATTGCAAGCACACTATTTACCATAGCCGCTCCAAAAATAGCAAGTAAAGCTATGAATAATCTTCAGAATTCATATATGGCAAGTAAAATGCTGAAAGAAATGGCAAAAGGTCAAAATACAGCCGTAGATCAGATGAAAGATAAAATGGGAGATGTTCAGAAAGAGGTTGTTGATAAGATTGATGACCAGATGGCTGATGGCCAGAAGAAGGCTGTAGACCAGATAACCACCAGTATGGGAGATGCCCAGGAAAAAGCAGTAAATGAAATGTATAAAAGCATAGCTATTCAGCTATACAATGGAGTTTTAACCGGTCAGAAAACTGCGGTTGATAAAATAACTGCCCAGATGGCTGCTGTTCAAGAGAGTTTGGTTTCCCAGATGCAGCAGCAGATGCAGCAAATGCAGCTGGCTCAGCAGCAGGGTATACCAGTGCCTGCCATGGATGCCAAAACACTGGAGGCAATACAAAAATTAATGAAGCTTCCTATGATCAGCTCCATTACGGACAGACAGACTAGAATTAATACTACACTTGAGTTTATTGATATTCTTCAGAGTCTGCCGCCAAACGGACAAATGGATACATCATCATTAACTTCAGTAAAAGAAATATTAAGTATTCCTCTGCTTTATACTGTTACGGGTTCAAGCCAAAAGATCAGTGTAATTAAAAAGTTTATGACCATGGCAAAGAGCATGCCCGGGGGGACCAGTACCCAGAGCTCATCAATGCAGCTGGATACAAAGACAATTAATAAAGCCCTGGCAAAAATCCCTGAAATTAAAAGTTTCAGTACTGCTTCCAGTTCATCCTCAACCAGCAAAATGGATAAGAAAGCAATGGATTCTGTTCAAAAATTACTAAAGCTTCCAATGCTTAAGGATATAAAGGATGCTAAAGAAAAAAGAAGTACTTTAATTCAGCTTATTGATATATTCAAAAACATGCCTGATATGTCTATGGGAAGTACTGCAGCTTCTTCAGGCAGCACAATAAACAAAGCAGATCTTCAGACTATTTTAGATTTGTTAGCTGTACCTGACATAAGCAGTATTAAGGATTCAAAGGAAAAGTCAGCAGCAGTAATCAAATTGGTTGATATATTCAGCAAAATGCCTGACATGAATAAATCAGGTACTGATAGTAAGTCCAGCGATATGATGACTGCAGACCAGCTTAAGAGTGTTAAGGACTTACTGAAGCTCCCTATGTTAAATTCAATAACCGATTCTGCTGAAAAAGCTAAGGTTTTAAACCAGATGCTGGATGTGTTTGGCAAAATGCCAGATATGGGAACTTCTGATACCAGTTCAAATAATAAAATGGATACCAAGAGCATAAAATCAGTTCAGGAATTTCTTGCACTTCCTAAACTGGATACACTAACTGATCCAAGTGAGAAAGCTGAAGTATGCAGAAAGATTATGGATTTAGGCAGCGAAATGCAGAGTACCATGAAGAATGCTCCTACAAATCCTAAAGGTAATATAAAGTATACTGACGCTCAAATAGATTCAGTTATTACAGCAATAAAAGAAACTAATGGACAATATGATTTCCATTATATTGGAGTTATAGCCCTGATACTGATAGGTATGTACATTATAAGTGCACTTTTCAGTTTAACAATGGGACTTGTAATGTCTGGAGTTTCACAAAAGACAGTCCGTGATTTAAGGCGTGAGGTGGATGAAAAGCTGGCAAGGCTGCCTCTTAAATATTATGACCTGCATTCTCACGGAGACATATTAAGCCGTGTTACAAATGATGTTGATACTATAGCAACTACACTGCAGCAAAGCTTAACTCAAATAATTACATCTGTTATAACTATTATTGGTTATATTATTATGATGTTGACTATAAGCCCGGTGCTGACACTGATTGTAATAGCTA
>Ga0183100_1000993_pt1 | contig 16304 bp, 17 predicted proteins | sample Biomet2_FD_127789 | JGI IMG/M metagenome (GOLD analysis project Ga0183100, IMG submission 127789) | Microbial communities from bioreactor (seeded with anoxic lake sediment) at LBNL, California, USA - Biofuel metagenome 2 | ecosystem: Engineered > Bioreactor > Anaerobic > Unclassified ...
GGGGGGGGGGGGTCGCTTCCCCCTCACCGCCCCAATTGCAAAAAAATATCCTCCAAAAGGGAGGATTTTTTATGGAAATCCATAACGGGATGAGGGGAATCGAACACGAAAGGGCGTTGGGGTAAGCGAGGCAGCCCTGCGGGCTGACGAGCAGCCAACGGGGCAAGGCGGCTGTGTGGGTCGCCGTAGCTCGGCAGATGCGCAATCCGATCCAAGGATACGGGAATATAAAAGCATATGCGTAATTCCCCTCATCCGCTCCAAATAACCAGTCAGAAATGATACAATAGAACTCATTGAAATTTCAATGGGTTTTCTTGTTTGTAGGAGTAAAAGATGGGAAGATCTGGGGTGAGTGTGGGTTGCGGGATGGCTTTGGTGCTTAAAAATGCACACGGTTTCAAATTTGGGTAGTGTTGCAAATAATTCGTAAATCAACAACAAGTTATAAACTCACCCAAATCGCAGCCTAATTTTATGCAATACCAAACAGCTGATTAATCAGCTTGATTTCTAAAATCACATCTGGTTTTCCGGCTTGCCCTTTGTGGATCATGTGCATGACCTCGATTCCAGAAAGGGTAGCGCAAGCGGATTGGTAACTGTGAAATCCCATCATGGGTTGGACTATTTTCTTAATGAACCGGTGGTCTTGCTCAACAATGTTGTTAAGATACTTGGTCATCCGGTGCTGCACATGGCAGGAGAAGAGGCCACCATAGAGGTGTTCTTGAATGGCTACCGCTGTTGCTTGATATTTATCGGTTGTGATGACTCTGGGCATGGAATTGTGACAGACACCTAAAGCCGTCTCAAAAAATCGTTTTGCTGAAGCCTTATCTCGATGCTTGGAGAGCCAGAAATCAATGGTTGCGCCATGTGAATCCACTGTCCGGTAAAGGTGATGGTCAACTCCTCTTATCTTCAGATATGTTTCATCCATTCTCCAGGAATCACCTGTAGGGCTGATATGCTTTTTGATTTTTCGGCACATGATTGGTGAATACTCCTGAACCCAGCGGAGGATCCTGGTGTGGGAAACCGACAGCCCGCGTTCTTTCATCATGTCAGAAAGATTCCTGTAGGAAAGCGGGTACTTCAAATACCACCTGACGCAAAGCAGAATGATATCGGATTCGAAGTGTTTCCATTTGAATAAGCTTTCAGCCAATTTTTTCCCTCCCTGGGGCAATAATGGTACAATGATAGCAGCTATGGAGCCTGCAGGAAATAATAAAGAATATTTGCAACAGAACCATCATTGGAACCGTATTTATGTTACAATAACAAGAAACTCATAGTTAAATTTTTCAAACTGGAGCATGTATGGCTATTCTGCAAGAACAGGAATGGAAAAGAATCAATGATATAGCAAGTAAAATTGGTGGAACCAATAGTCTTTTTGATACGCGAAGTATATTTTTGGCTGAGATCAGCAGACTTGTTTCCTATGATTTGGCTGATTTTTGTCTGTGCGAGCAAAAGCAATCTGGGATGGTACACTTGACTTCTCCTGTGATAAATAGTATATTTTCCAAAAATTATGAAGAACAGTTTACCCAAAATTACGAAAAAATATATGAGATGCTGGATTATACAAAATGGATATTCTCAAATCCTGAATCCATAGTTTACAAAGAATCTGAGATCATTGGGAAATCTGTAAGAGAAAAAACGCCATATTATGTGAATTACTTAAAACCTTTGGGCTTAATTAATGTAATGGGGGTTAGCTTGGCAGATAATGGAATCCCTCTTGGCGCTGCAAACTTTTATCGAAGTGATGAAAAAGGGGATTATAGCGACAAGGACCTATATATTTTAGAACAGTTCATACCGCACCTTCGCAGTAAGCTTTTGCTGTATATGCCATCGCACAACACTGAAGCTGAGAGAACTTGGAGAGTACTTCATCAGAAATATGATCTTTCAAGACGCGAAGTAGATACTCTCCGACTAATCTGTGACGGGAAGAGCAACAATGAAATTGGAGAAATGCTTTACATTAGCCCAAATACAGTAAAAAAGCACGTGAGTAATATTTTACTAAAGCTTAATGTTGAGAATCGAATTCAATTAATAAATCATATAAATAAAAATGATTCGGACATATTTCTATAACATAAAGAGTGGAATTGCAGCCACTCTTTTTTATTCGCAATAAATACTACTTTGGTAGCATTCCATAATCTAAAACTATGCCTAAGTACAATATGCTAATTAAGAAATACAAATTACAATAATAAATAACATTTAAAGACAAAATTGGTATCGTAAAAGGAGAGTATCCCATGACACAGTTTTTTTCACTCAAAGATAAAGTGGCGGTAGTGACCGGCGGTGGTTCAGGACTTGGCTTGGCAACCGTGAAAAGATTTTTGCAGGCCGAAGCGAAAGTCGTAATGGCAGACATTGCAGACAAAAGCGAATTATCAAAAGAACTTGGCTGCATATTTATTAGAACAGATGTCTCAAACGAAGCGGATGTTGAAAATTTGATGAAGCACACAGTTGAAAGATATGGCCTGATTGATATTCTCATAAACAATGCAGGAATCATAACACCGGAACAACTTCTTGAAGATTCGGATATGAAAAACTATGTGGAACTTTATAACATCAATGTCTTTGGCGTTGTTCATGGCTTGAAGTATGGGTCCAAATACATGAGAGACGGTGGTGCAATCATAAATACCGCGTCTAATTCGGCTGATGGTGATTATGCTGGTTATGGAGCATATATCTCATCAAAATGTGCCGTCGTTGGGTTGACTAAAGCTGCAGCGATTGAGTTGGCGCCGAGAAATATCAGAGTTAATTGCATTTGCCCGAATACTATTGATACGCCTATGGCATATGTTGAAGGTTGTGAAACAGAGCTCATGGTTATGGGGGTTACAACACCGCTGGGGCGTATGTGCAAGGCCGAAGAAGCCGCGGCATTGTTTCACTTTTTAGCGTCAGATGATTGCCAATATATTACTGGAGAAGATGTTTACATTGATGGTGGACTGAAAGCAGGACCTAGCATCCAGATGATAGATTGTTTATTGAAAGGGCTGGATAAATAGCAGGCAGAAATGTGTGCGCCATCAACGGAGGAAGTTATGATGAATAGTTGGGAAGGCAAGGTTGTTTTGATAACCGGAGGGAGCAGTGGAATTGGAAAGGCAACTGCGGTCAAATTTCTAAAAAAAGGCGCGAAGGTGTATATTACCGGAAGAAATTTGGAGAGGCTGGAAATTGCACAACTCGAACTGCAGAAAATAAGTGATAAAATAGAGATCATTCCAATGAATGTGGCGATACCGGCAGAGTGCGGACAAGCGATTGATTATATCATCAACAAAGAACAGCGGTTGGATGTGTTGGTAAACTCAGCAGGTGTGTCATATTCTGGACCTAGTGTTGAGATGACTGAGAAAGTATGGGACGAGACCATTGATGTGAATTTAAAAGGAACGTTCTTCATGTGTCAATATGCGATTCCGGCGTTGGCGAGCACCCATGGATCGATTATCAACATCAGTTCGGACGCGGGGTTGATTGGAAATAAAGAGTTGGCGATATATTGCGCTTCAAAGGGCGGCGTCACGCTGTTGACAAAGGCTCTTGCTCTTGAGCTTGCCCCACAAAAGATAAGAGTGAATGCTGTCTGTCCAGGTGAAGTGGATACCCCGATGCTGGTGTCGGATATAGAGCAGTCAGGATATAAAACCCGCGAAGAGTTTGACGCAATCTATCTTAAGCAATTTCCCCAAGGAGATCACTCAAGATATGTGCAAGCGGAAGAAGTGGCAGAATGCATTTATTTTCTCTCCTCGAAAGAAAAGGTGGAAGCAATTACAGGAGCATACATTTCCATTGACTTTGGAATTACTTCAGGATATTAATAATAGACCCGGCTTGAGTCGAAAAACTGTAGTCGGCAGCAGACCATAACGATTTAGGAGGCAATGATTACATTGATGAATAGTTGAATGATTATAAAAGAATACAAAGGGAATTTGATACTGCTTTTGGCCGCAATGATTTGGGGCGTTGGTTTTGTATTCCAAAAAGTTGGAATGGATTATATCGGGCCTTTTACATTTAGTGCATCGAGGTTTCTCCTTGGTGCCGTGTCCTTGATACCTCTGATGGTAGTATTTAACAAGCAACCAAAGAATAAAACAGGAATTAAATTAATAGAAAAACCAAAACTAAAATCAAACGACTTGATGATTGGCGGTTTTTTTTGTGGCTTGGCTTTGTTTCTCGGCGCATCGTTTCAACAGGTAGGGATTATCGGCACTTCTGCAGGGAAGACCGGTTTTATAACAGCGCTTTATATTGTGATCGTGCCTCTCTTTGGAATATTTATGAAGAAGAAAGTATCTTATCCTACTTGGTTAGGCATCTGTATAGCTGTTGTCGGTCTTTATTTACTGACAATCAAACACGGATTTTCGATTCAACCATACGATGGCATCGTATTAATTGGCACCGCATTCTGGGCCCTTCAAATTGTTCTGATTGATATTTATGTTGATAAAGTGGATATTTTAAAACTATCCTTCGCTCAGTTTATAACCGCAGGTCTGTTCTCAGCTGCCGTGGCGTTGTTGATAGAAAAACCTGAATTGAACAGCATCCTCGCCTGCAGTTCAGCAATCCTTTTCATGGGGGTTATTGATACTGGTGTGGCCTTTACCTTACAGAGTGTTGGACAGAAGTATACAAGTCCAGCAATTGCAGGAATTATATTAAGTCTGGAGTCCGTTTTCGCTGTCATCAGTGGAGCCATCTTCCTTGGCGAATCAATGAGTACGAGAGAACTGTCCGGTTGTATACTAATGTTTGCTGCTGTCATTTTAACTCAGATTGCCCCGCAGGATATACGTGGATTCTTTCGGGGTTTTTCCTAAAATAGCAACTTCATATGCAAAGAACTAAGCCGGCTAATAGAATCTGCTAGCCGGTTTTCTTTCATTCATTTTATATATTAACCGCTGTGTGCATCATCCCGCGTAATTCCGAATATCGCCGATTGTATTAAAACCTGAGTGATTTGACATTTGGAGTGAGGGGGAGACCAAAAAAATATTGCAAAAGCTATTGACTTGGAGTTAACTCCAAGCGTTATACTAACCATAAAGAACAAATTGGCGGAGACAACAAAGAAAAGTAAGAAGGAATAGACGAACAGAAAAAGATAGATAGGAGAATTTATGAAAGTATTATTGATCAATGGCAGCCCAAATGCCGCAGGATGCACCTATACCGCGTTGTCCGAAGTGGAAGAACAATTGAATCGGCAAGGAATTGAAACTGAAATTATTCATGTAGGGCATAAAGACATACGTGGATGCATCGGATGCTGCCAATGCAAAACAAAAGGGAAATGTGTGTTTGATGATCTGGTCAATGAAGTGGCCCCAAAATTTGAACAAGCCGAGGGTCTTGTGATTGGAACGCCGGTATATTACGCTTCAGCAAATGGTACCTTGGTGTCTTTTATTGATCGGTTGTTCTACAGCAGCTCAGCAGACAAAAGCATGAAAGTCGGTGCGGCAGTGGTGTCCGCAAGAAGAGGCGGATGTTCCGCCACCTTTGATGAAATCAACAAATACTTTACCATATCCGGAATGCCGATTGCTTCCAGCCAATATTGGAACAGCGTGCACGGCTACACGCCGGAAGATGTGCGAAAAGATGTGGAGGGAATGCAGACCATGCGAACCTTGGGAAAGAACATCGCTTTCTTGATCAAAAGCATCGCGTTGGGGAAAGAAGAGTTTGGCCTACCTGAACAAGAGGCCTGGGTCGCCACAAATTTTATTCGATAGTGGGATAGCCTATCCCTTGCTGGGCGCCATATCTGGCCAAGAAGGTTGCGACAATCTCCTTCAGCATCGGATTCACCACCGCGTGATTGATTCCCCCTGAAAACAGCGATGGATATGTTACCGCGCCTTCGACCAAGGCGTAAAATACACGGGCGGCCATTACCAGGCTGTCCGCTTTTATTTTATTATCTCTTTCAGCTTCCTTGAGCCAATCAAGGAGCATATCATAAACCGGTGGGTATTTCGCCACGGTTTCTCTGGCATAATTCGTATCCTGCAAGAAAACTGCCGTTAAAAATTTTGACAAACCCAATCGTCTGGGGGAGTCGATCAGAAAGATTTCAGCGTTTGCAAAAGCCAACAATTGCTCCTCCAAGGTTTTGTCCGGATCATACGAAATTGCCTTCAGATTTTGGCGTTGTGTCAAAAAATCATTGACAATCGCCTGGAACAAATTTTCCTTGCTGCCGAAATGGTTGTAGACGGTCCGCTTGGAAACCCCGGCCGTTTCTGCGATTTTGTCCATACTGGCCAGCTCATAACCCATGCTGATGAACACATCCACAGCCCCGTCCAATATTGCCGCTCTTTTTTTGCTTTTATCGCGATTTTTTGTCTGTGTCATTTGCAATCCCCTTTGTTGTTGAATAAATTACACTGAACGGTGTAAATAACTGTTGACTTCTCACTAATTATACTATATAGTGTAATTAATTTCCACCGGAATTTTGTAAAAGAGGTCATTGTTCATGAAAGCAGCTGTCTGCACAAAGTATGGGCCGCCGGACATCATCAAGATTACAGAAATGGCGAAACCCATTCCCAAAAAAAATCAGATTTCCATCAAAATCCATGCGGGTTCCGTCACGGCAAGCGACACTATCATACGCGGATTTAAAGTGGCAGGCATCTACAAGGTGCTCATGGGTCTGGCGATTGGTTTTTACAGACCCAGGAAATCAATTCTCGGCATGGTGTTTGCCGGTGAAGTGGAATCCATCGGGCAGGATGTCTCCGGGTTCCAAATAGGCGACCGCGTGTTTTGGTTCGATCGTTTTGGATTTGGTTCAGACGCGGAGTATAAATGCATTGCAGCCGATAGCTGTGTAACCAAATTCACATCCAGCGTGACCTATGAACAAGCCGCATCAATTCCATTCGGAGGACTTCTGGCGCTTCATTATCTAAAAAAAAGCGGTGTCGTCAAAGGACAAAAGATTTTGATCTACGGCGCTTCAGGCGCAATCGGGACAGCCGCGGTACAACTCGCAAGGCACATGGGGGCCGAGGTGACGGGTGTTTGCGGCACAGGCAATATGGAACTCGTCAAATCCTTGGGAGCCGATGAAGTCATAGACTACACCAAAGAAAACTTTTTGGACTCCGGCGTTCTTTATGACGTGATTTTCAATGCGGTTGGCAAGAAGAAGGTTGAATTGCATCCTGGCTCCGCACTGAAGCAAAAAGGAAAACACATCACTGTCGATGACGGGGCCCCAAAACTATCTGCAAAAGAGTTGTCTTACTTGAGGGACCTCATGGAAAAGGGCGCGTTGAGCGCAGTCATCGATCGATGCTATCCGTTGGAGCAAATCGCAGACGCGCACAAATATGTGGACGGTGGCCACAAAAAAGGCAACGTGATCCTCACGATTGGTTAAAAAAAATCAGGTACAACTAAAAAAGGACATTTGATTTTCATATGGAGGAACGATGAATACGAAAGAAACGAAAAAATGGTTATTTCAATTACTGGGCATCACCTTTTTTGTCCAGGCGTCAACATCGCTGATTGGCGGTTTGCTATTCAAAACGCTTGAATCGACAACGTCCATCGAGACAACGATAACAAACATATCAACACACACTGGCACATTTTATACCTGTATATTGTTGCAGTTCGCGACTGCCATTGTCATTGTTATGCTTGGCGTCGCAATTTATGAAACAGCCGGGCATATGAACAAAACTTTGGCAAAAATCGCATTGATCCTTTATGCGTTCGAAGCGTTGCTGGTTGCCATCGGCCAAATTTGCCTCATCGGCTTAGTGAAAGCCGGTGAACTTTATCTCGCCAAGGGAGACGCCGGTCTTCTGAGCCTCGGGGAAATACTGTTGAAATGCCGACATTTTTCAGGAGAAATCGCCATGCTCCCGTTTGGAATCGGGGCGATATTGTTTTACTACCTTTTGATGAAAGCCGACATTATTCCCAAGTGGCTGGCGGTTTGGGGCCTTGTGACCGCCCCATGCATCATGGTGTATTTCACACTTGGGACGATAGGAATTGCGCTTCCTTATGTCATTTGCATTCCATATGTGCCTTTTGAATTCTTCACAGGCATTTTCATTATGGTCAAATATCGAAAATGGAAAATGGACCGGGTCGAGATTAGTCTGGCACATTTGGCGAGCCAATGATCCGCCGTCAAAAAAATACAGTTAAATCCCCATCAGAATACAGCTTTCGCTGTATTCTTTTTTTATTGACCCATAGGTATGATAGGTACAAATGAACCCACCAGACACCGATATGCGAAGAAAAGGGGAAAGAAATGATGATTGAAAACGCAACAAAAACAGCCGCCGTCGAAACACTTCAGGATGACGTGAAAGCACTTCAGGACAATATAAGGAGATTGGAAATCCAATTGGCGGCGTTGTCCCATGTCAACACCGGCAAGATTCTCAATGAAGTGGAGGCAGGCGACCCGCCTCACCCGGCCGTAGGAAAATGCCAACAGTGCAAAAGTTGCAAGAATGCCAGAATGCCCCACAAATCAAACCCACATTATACATGTGGCTTGCGGCATAAAGCCATCGAACCGACGTGGACCTGCGGACTCTATCATGACAAAAATCGGCAAAATATATCCGAGCCAGCTTCTTGCCGACAAAATTGAAGCAACGAAGCCATTGCTCCCCGATCCAAATTATAATGGGATTGCATTCGATCCACATCAGGTATATACTCAAAATATAGTTGCAATGTACCAAAGGGATCGGCAAATGCGCTTTTGCATTTAAACGTTACCTCATCAATACAATGGACCGCTTACCGACCCACAGGGTCGGTTTTTGCTATTCATCAAACAAAAAAGGAGGTGGACCTATGCATCCTTTTTACGGACCGAGCGTCCAACTGTTGCAGGAAGGCAATACCTGGTGGCTGGGACTGGCGTCCATGGCGATGTATCTTGTGTTCTGGGCGATTGTCATTCTATTCGCAGTCAAATTTTTCAAAAAATACTTTGTAGGGAAAGAGAGCCACAAGGGTGCCGAGGACGAAGCCATGGCGATTCTGCGCATCCGGTATGCCAAAGGCGAAATCGATGCCCAGGAGTTCAAACAAAAGAAGGCGGACCTGTTATAGGTGGCAGAGGGTAGAGGTGTGGCATGAAATTCGGAACACTGTTGGATCTGAGCTTAAGCGGGGCGATGGCGGTTTTTTTCCACAAGAAAAAACCATTGCTGGGGTCCATCATCATAACGGACAAATGCAACTTGTCCTGCATGCATTGCGGGGTCGGCAACATAACCCGGCGCGTCTACCCCTTCGCGCATATTCAATCCGAAATGAAACAGCTGAAGGAAGAGGGCGTCAAAATCCTGCAGTTTTATGGCGGTGAACCTTTCCTTTGGGAAGATGGCGGAAAGACGGTCAGAGACCTTGTGAAAGAGGCGAAAGCCATGGGTTTCGCCATGGTCAATGTTGTGACGAACGGCACATTTCCTTTGAACCTGCCTGAGGCGGACCTGATTTTGGTCAGCGTTGACGGGACGAGAGACCGACACAACAAAATCCGTGGCAATACCTTCGACACCATCGTCGACCACATTCAGCATGCCGCTTCCCCCAACATTTGTCTCTATATGGCCATCAATCAAATCAACAAGGCGGATATTGAGGAAGTGTGCGGGATGACAAAGACACTGAACAACGTCAAGGCGATATCGTTCAATTTCCACACGCCATATCCCGGAACCGAGGAATTAAAACTTGACGAAAAAGAGAAACAGGATTGTTGCGACCGTATCGCAAAACTCATGGAGGAAGGTTTCCCGGTGCTGAACCTGAAATGCGCATTCCCGGGGTTCGTCAAAAATACGTTCCAAAGGCCATGTTGCCAATGCGTGGTGGTCGAGGACGGCAAAAAATGGGTGTGCGGCCGCTGCCGCGACATCGAAGGACTTTGCAAGGAATGCGGTTTTCTTTTCGCCGGGGAAGGCACGATGGTGTTTGGCGGCAATCCAAAAGCGATCGTTGAAATGTTCACCAAGTATTTCAAATTTGGATGAAAACGATACAAGTTGCCGTACTCAAAGAAACGAAAGAGGAGAAAACGATGAGCGCAATAACGTCAATATCACGAATATGGTTGACCCGTTCATTTTTACCGTTTCATTTCACAAATGAAAACGATTCAAAACTCCTTTATGAAGATGCCCAAAACCTTGGGCTCTATGTCCATATACCATTTTGTCGAACCTTGTGCGGTTTCTGCCCGTATTGCAAGCAAGTTTTTGAAGAGGAAGTAGCCAAAGGGTATGTGAGGGCGTTGAAAGATGAAATTCGTCTGGTGGGGGGCGGTTTGACAAAACCAAAGGAAGTCACCACCCTGTATTTCGGGGGCGGATCACCTGCATTGGTTTCGGGGGAAATCAAAGGCATCGTGGAAACCATACGGGAATATTTTGACATCACGGAAGGCATTGGGATCGAGCTCCATCCTTCGGATGTGACGGTTGGCACTTTGAAGGTGTTGAAAGAGGCGGGCGTGTCGCGGATCAGCATCGGCATTCAGTCGTTCCAGGAAGAAAACCTTGATCTTTTGGGACGGGACCACCTTGATTACAATGTGTTGTTTGATGCGTTGACCCAAGTCCCCTTTGATACAGTGTCGATGGATTTCATTTTCGCTTTACCGGGACAGACGATCGAAAGTCTTAAAAAAGACATCGATGCGGCCTTTGCCCATGGCGCCAACCATATTGCCATCTACCCGTTCATCGACTTCACCTACACAAAGCGTAAGTTTGAAAAAATGCCTGAACAACAGAAGAAAAAACTGCTTTATGAGATCACGGCGTATTGCGGCAGGCAAGGCTATGTGAGAGATTCCATTTGGACCTTCGCAATGCCGGATACAAAAAAATATTCGTCCATGACCCGGGAAAATTTCCTGGGGTTTGGTTGTTCCGCCACAACCTTGCTGCGGGACTCCTTCAAAATCAACACCTTCTCGGTGCAAGACTATATTCATCGGGTGGACGGCGGGAACCTTCCCACAGCATTGACGTTGAAGTTCACCACCCGTCAACGTATGGTCTATTATCTTTTCTGGACCGCATATACGATGAAAGTGGACGGAGCGGCATTCAAGCGCTTCTTTGGCAAGAAACTGGAACGTGTCTTTAGCGGTGAACTTCGGCTCGCCGGATTGTTCGGGCTCATGGAAAAGGAAGGGGACACCTATAGGCTGACATCAAGAGGCGCCTACTATTACCACTACTACGAAAATTACTATACCTTGTCATACATCGATCAAATGTGGAGCCTAATGCGAATCCAACCGTTTCCAAAAGAATTGATTCTCAAGTGAGTGAGCCGAATCCCCTATTTACTGTTCTATAAACCGCAGCCTCCATGTGCTACACTGAACGTGTAACTTGCAGTCATTCGTTTCAAAGGGGGGAGTGAAATGCTGGAATACCTGAAGTTTTCTATCGGTGGTTTTTTTAAGGGATACACCAAAGTCCACATGACCGTCGCCCATGGCGTCGCCACTGTTTCAGTGGAAAGCACGCCATATCCCCAAGCCAACGGCATCACAACCCTTTCCCGGGAAGACAGCCAATCCTGGCTTTCTATCCTTGCGGCCCTGCGCATCGGCGGATGGAAAGCCCGCTATACACCGGTGCTGCAGATTCTGGATGGCGAAACATGGGAATTGGAATACAAGGAGCAAAACAAAAGATGCCGACATATCGCCGGCGACAACGACTATCCTGAAAACTGGAGCCGGTTTCTCCAGTTGATGGACCTTGTCGCGCCCATGTTCCCGCCGAAACAAATTGAAACCCTTGCTGTGGAATATGACAATATGGATTTGATACCCATCGACAGCGATATGGATTTGGGGCTGGGCAGCTTGCTGCGCACCACCGAAGAGAAATTGGCCTTGGACAGACAAGAAGAATCGCTGACCTTGAGTCACAAAAACGACTTGGGCCTTGAAATTCAAAAAATTTACCATGTGACCGGCAGCGTTCCCGCATTGATGGACAGATGCGAAGACTGCTTCCGGGACCTGGCCGCGACGCATGGCGTCCTGGAGGCGGATACCCCTTCCTATACGTTGCAAATTCAATACCATGATGGCACAATATTGAAAAAATCGGGCATGTTCAACCAACGGGGCCTGCCGACGGGCTGGGCCGGCTTCGCTAACGAAATCCGGGAGTTTTTGGACTATTATGGATTGGTTCATGAAATTTTGGATCCGGGTGTCTATGGCATCGGAGGCAAGCCCGGCAAATATAGGTTCTGCAGTGTGACATTCGCTGAAGACGGCAAGACCTATTATTACCGGACAGACGACAAGACCCTTCAAGTTGGGGACAAAGTCATCGTACCCACCGGAACTGCCAACACGGAAGTCAAAGCCAAAATCGTCGGCATCGAATATTTTGACGAAGGGGAACTGCCCATGCCCTTGGAAGAAGTCAAACCCATCATAAGAAAGGCCGGGAAATGATGGAGTAATACCTTCCTTACCAACCAACAAAAAACAAATACCAATTTCAGCTTATAAATACTAAAATCCAACATTCATGTCATTCTATCCACTTATTTTTCTTCAAACCCACTCGAATTCCATTCATTTCACAAAAAGAACAAGTTGAAACAAAAGAATACCAATGATATAATGGCCTCATCAAGAAACCATTGGAGAGGTGGGGTACCCATATGACCGAAACACTCTACAAAAACAGGCCAAAATACGAAGCGACCGAAAAAATCGAAAGTTATATCCGCGAAAACAACCTATCGCCAAACATGAAACTTCCCAGCGAACGGGACATGTCTGAGCTGTGGGGTCTGAGTCGGACCAGTGTGCGCCGGGCGATCAACCGTCTGATCAATGCCGGTGTGCTTTACAATAAGATGGGTTCCGGCACCTATGTGGCCGAACCCAAGATTTTAAGGAATCTGCAAAACTACATCCCTTTCAAGGAAACCGTCTCACAGGCGGGCCATCGATTCACCACAGCGGTCCTATCCACCCAAATCATCGAGAGCAACAAACAGATTGCAGCGAACCTGGAGCTGCGTCTTGGACATAAGGTGTATGCCCTGACCCGTTTGCGGTCCATCGACGGCAAACCATTCATGTTGGACACCAGTTATCTGGACATTGAACGCTTTCCCGGGCTGGACGCCCATGACTTCGCCAACCAATCCCTTTATACCGTCTTGGCTGAAGAATATCACATACCCATCGCCAAGGGCAATGAGCATATCAGCATCACTTACGCGACGGAGGACGAAGCCAAACATTTGGAGACCACAAGTGAAACCGCCCTGTTTTTTGTGTCTGGCATCGCGGCGGACGCCCATGGCCGTCCGACCGAATATGCGAAAGTCGTGATCCGTCCCAACATGGTGCGGTTCAAAAGCGAGCTTACGCTGGAAGGAGGCGGACAGATTGGTTAAGCGGGATGATGTTTTGAAAAAAAGTGAAATCGTGGATTTCCGTTCCCCCATTTATCTGCAGCTGAGGGAAGTGATTCGGGAAAAGATTGAAGAGGGAGAATACCCGGCGGGTTCCGCCATTCCGTCTGAAAACGAGCTGGCCGCCAAATATGGCGTCAACCGCATCACCGTGCGCAACGCCATCGACTGCCTGGTGGAGGAAGGACTCCTCAAGAGCATCCAAGGGAAGGGCAACTACGTTTTATACGGGGGGGACGGATGTCTGGAGCAGAATCTGGACAGTCTTCGGGGGTTTACCCATCTCATGGACGAAAGTCGAATGACAGCCAAAATTCTAAAGAAAACCGTACGGTTGGCGGATGAAAAATTCAGTGCTATTTTTGGCATTGCGCCTGAAGATCCCATCCACTATATCAAACGGATTTGCTGTTCCGACGGAGAGCCTTTTTCGCTGGAAGAAATATTCATCCCCAAGGCGGTGGTTCCATCCCTGGCCAATGTGGATTTGTCGGTGTTCAGTCAATACGAGATTTACGAATCCCTTGGGATTGGAATTAAAAGAGCTGTACAGACATTGGATATCGTACAGCTCGATTTGCAGGAGGCGAACCTCCTTGATTTGACAGACAAACCTAATGTGTTTCTGCTGACGACCACAAGTTACGACCAAAACGGCCGACCCTTGGAGTTCATACAGGCGCATCAACGGGGAGACAAATTGATTTTTGACGTCCATTATACCGCATAGTGCCAAAGTTCTCCCAACTCTTTGATTTTGTCCGGATCCTTTGAGATGGCGCCGGCTTCTCCGGCGGAAATGGACTGGCTGAATTGAAGATTCCAGCCGAGAAAGTCGCAGATGCACTGGAATTGCTCCTTGATCAGGGCGTATTCCCGGTCATCCAAATCCGCCTCGCCGATGGCGACAAGACCGATTTTTTTGTTTTGTTTGGCCTTGCGGATAAGATCATCCTTGGAATACAGTTTGTCGATGACCATCTTCATCTGGGAGGTCATCCCCCAAAAATAAACAGGGGTCCCGAAGACAACCGCATCCGCGTCGTAGATCTTTTGGATGATCAAGGCGCTGTCGTCAGGGGTGATGCACGTGCCGCCGTTTTCTTTGCAGGCATCACAGTTGGTGCAACCGCTGAGGCTTCTGGTCGCAATATCGATCATCTCCACATCGGCTCCGCCAACGTGGGCCTGGATTCCCCGAACGATTTCATTCAAGGCGATTCTCGTGTTGCCGTTCAACCGAGGACTGCCGTTTAAAACAAGAATTTTCATAAAACCACTCCTACTCTTTTGTGCATTGGTATCCGATGAACATCACCGATTCCAATATCAATGGTAAAGAGTTGGGCGAGGCATGTCAATACTTTTTCGATTCACTGAATCGTACGATAAGCAGGTGGAACAATGAGCAAAAAATATGTGATCGGCGTGGATCTTGGCACGACGGCCTTCAAAGCCGGATTGTTTGACGACCAAGGAGCGGTTGTCTGCACCCAAACAAAGGAACATGTTCTCCTCACGCCAGCGCCATTGACCGTGGAACAAAGCGCAGAAAATTACCGGGATGCTTTTCGGGTTTGCGTGAAAACCCTGATGAACAATATGCCGTCTGATGTGGATAGGGATGACATCCTTTCCCTGAGCTTGTCGGTTCAGGGTGAAACCATGGCGTTTTTTGACGATGAGATGAAACCGTTGTCGAATTTCATCGTGTGGATGGATACCAGACCCCAAAAGGAGGCCGAGGAGATCAATGCCTTTTTCTCCCCCGATGAATTGGTGGCCACGACAGGGCAGGGTCCGATCATTTCCCTTTATCCCGCATGCAAGATTTTGTGGATGAAACGAAATCATCCGGATTTGTTCCAAAAGGCTAAAAAGATCATGCTGCTGGAGGACTATGTTTTTTATCTGTTGACGGGAAAAATCCGAGGAGAGGGCTCCCTGTGGTGCACGTCCTATCTTTGGGATATCAACACTAAAAAATGGTGGCCCAAGATGTTGGAATTCCTGGGCGTCGGAGAAAACCAGCTGCCGGAAATCGTTGAAACTTCTTGCAATTTGGGGAAAATCCTCCCTGATATGGCGGATGAACTGGGCTTGCCGAGGAGTTTGGAGCTGGTCATGGGCGGACTGGATCAATTGTGCGGAGCCATCGGTGTGGGCAATGGTGAGCCGGGAATTTTTTCTGAAAGCACAGGAGCCGTGGTGGCTGTTTGCACCATGTCCGACAAAATCATCCTGGATCCCAAAGGAGAGCTGCCATGTTTTTTTGGCGCCACCCCCGGACAATATTTGCTTCATGCAGCCGCCAAGGGCGGCATCGTCTATCGTTGGCTTCGCGATGTGCTGTGCACAGAGGAGCTGGCGACCCAGGAAAGCGGAGGACCGGATGCCTATCAAGCGATGGATGAGCAGGCGGCGAAGATTCCTGCGGGCAGTGAAGGCCTGGTGGTGTTGCCTTTCTTTGGCGGATCCGGCGCCCCGGAAACGGACCAGTATGCCAAAGGAATGATATACGGCTTGGGTTTGCAACATACCAAACCCCACATCATCAGGGCTTTTATGGAAGCGGTTGCGGTCAACATATACCGAATGGTCCAGTATTGTGAAAAAACCACCGGCAAGGACATCAGAGAAATCAGGTCTTTGGGCGGCGGCGCAAACAGCCCCCTCTGGTGCCAAATCAAGGCGGATGTGATCGGCAGGCCGGTGGTGACCATGAAAAATGTTCAGGATGC
>Ga0183100_1000170_pt2 | contig 16285 bp, 11 predicted proteins | sample Biomet2_FD_127789 | JGI IMG/M metagenome (GOLD analysis project Ga0183100, IMG submission 127789) | Microbial communities from bioreactor (seeded with anoxic lake sediment) at LBNL, California, USA - Biofuel metagenome 2 | ecosystem: Engineered > Bioreactor > Anaerobic > Unclassified ...
CATATACTTTTACAATTAATCCGGGCAATCCGTTGAATTTATAAGGACCGTCATTGTAAGGAAGTTCAGGGGCAAACCAGGCAATCCAGTCTCTTCCGCCAAAGCTTGTTGTTGCTTTTTGTGCATGGTATCCTCCTATCGTCGCCGTATCCGTGCTTAGTTGCCAGGTAAAAAGCTCAGGATTTTCCTCGTATTTGAATGAAGTAAATGCCGCCTGTTCAATGCAAGTTATTTTCCCGGCAGGATAGTTTTTATATATATAATACAGAAATTTCGGTACGGGCGGAATTGTATTCGCATATTCCTGCAATTGAGCCGAAGTGTATATTTTTTGCATTTCATTGTCCATAACAAATAAATTATAGCTTAAAAATTCGCTGAGATCCTTTCCGATAAATAGCAACATTTTATCATGGCCAATACTTTCCAGATTAAGAGAATCTGGTTTAAATGCTAAGGAATAGGTAACAGTAAGCTCGGCTTTTTCCAGCTCTTTTATTGATGTTTTAAATAATTGAGGAAAAGCCTGCAAAGAGCAGGATAAGGAAAGGACAATAATAATGAAGTTTCGCATGGTAAAATATTTTTGTCAAGTCAAAAAAAGTAACTTATAAATAATTTCAAAAACATAGAAAAATCAAAAAATTTGCATAGCATAAACCATAACATCCATCTCCTGTTATTTACGGATAAGTTCAATAGGATTGTTTTGTCGGGCCATATTTCTGGCAGCCAATTGCTGGTCTTCACTATTTGTTACGCCTTTTTCTTTTACCCTGTTAACAATATCGTCGCGAAAAGCATCTTCCGCTTTGAAAAAGCCAAACTTCGTGGTTTCGACAAATTGCTTTTCTTCTATTGTAATCATGGGAGCTTCTTTTGTTTTTTCGATGGAAGTCATTTCAAATATGTAGTGATTCCGGGTATCATACACTTTTACAATTAATCCGGGTAATCCGTTGAATTTATAGGGACCGTCATTGTAAGGGAGTTCAGGAGCAAACCAGGCAATCCAGTCCCTTCCGCCAAAGCTTGTCATTGCTTTTTGTGCATGGTATCCTCCTATTGTTGCCGTATCCGTACTTAGTTGCCAGGTAAAAAGCTCAAGGTTTTCCTCATACTTGAATGGAGTGAACGCGGCATGTTCAATATAAGTTATTTTTCCGGCAGGATAGTTTTTGTATATATGATAAGGGAATTTTGGCATTGGAGGTATTTTATTTAACCATTCCTGTAGTTGAGACGAAGTCTCCATTTTTCGCATTTCAATGTCGTTAAAATATGAATAATAGCTTAAGAATTCGCTGATATCCTTTCCGATAAATAGCAACATTTTATCATGGCCAATACTTTCCAGATTAAGAGAATCTGGTTTAAATGCTAAGGAATAGGTAACAGTAAGCTCGGCTTTTTCTAATTCTTTTATTGGCATTTCAAATAATTGAGGAAAAGCCTGTAAAGTGAATAATAAAAAGATAATGACAATGGCTCGTTTCATGTGTTATTAATTTTATAATTTATTGGTCAAATAGCCTGCCCCGATTTCTCGGGGGAATATCTATAAAATAATATTCAGGTAGGTATTCACATGGTTATCGTAAATATTCCTTTCATTAATTTATGGCATATTAAACTGCCGATGAATGGGTAAAACAAACATTTTTCAATTACAAATGTCCTGCAATTAAATACGCTCCAAATTTAATGTTTTAAGATGTTTAAAAACAAGAAAAATTTAAATATTTTTTATTTACTTTTCTATTGAAGAGTAAACCATTGATAATGTATGGTTAAATCCAAATGTAATGATAACTGAGATTTTTACTCAAGTATCTGACTTTTTCATTTGAATGACTGCGTTTTTTCCTTAGACAATGTCTTTCCCCCTGCCCCACCCATCCTATAACTACCTTAAATTTAACATTATATCGCCCTCCCCTCACGAGGGGAGGGATGGGGTGGGGTCCAAAAAACCACTCAGATAACTGAATCGCTGCCTCAGACATCTGAATCGCTGCCTCAGACATCTGAATCGCTGCCTCAGACATCTGAACTACTTCCTCAGACATCTGAATTGCCTTCTCAGACATCTGAACTAGTTCCTCAGACGACTGAACCTCTTCCTCAGACATCTGAATTACTTCCTCAGACATCTGAACTACTTCCTCAGACATCTGAATCGCTGTCTCAGACAACTGAACCACTTCCTCAGACATCTGAACCACTTCCTCAGACATCTGAACCGCTTCCTCAGACATCTGAACCGCTTCCTCAGACATCTGAATCTCTTCCTCAGACATCTGAATTACTTCCTCAGACATCTGAATCGCTGTCTCAGACATCTGAACCTCTTCCTCACTCGTCCTTTTTTTAATATCTGATCAGAAAATAAATTATTTTTATCTGTAATATACTAATAAAAATGTGTGATTTACTAATTCAAACATCAAAAGTAAAGATACAATTATTTGATTTAGAAATTCATACGTCAAAATAAAAGAATCTGACATGTAACTTGCTTATTTACTGATGATTTTAAGAAAAAAAGAAAAAATATTATCTTTTTTTTGCTTTTGAGTAAAATTTTTTTACACAAAATCAGAAATTGCATTTTTTTGTTGTATATTTGCTTTCATATTAATCCTAAAAACACTTCGTTATGTCAAAAAAAACAGTAAATGTTGATCTTTATCTGCGACAGGCTGACAAAATGGTAGGTTTAGGCAAGCGGATCTGTGAAAAAAATGCCGAATTAGGGGACGATAGTCCTTTAAAAGGTTCTAAAAAATTGGATACACTTCAAACAGCCATAAACAGCGCTGAAGCTAAACGCAAAGAAGCAACACAACAACGCAGAACCAGCGAAAAGCTGATGCAGGAATCGGAAAATCTTTTGGGCTATGCCGAAGGACAAACCGCCGAAACACCCGGAACGGTGTATAATTTATTAACTTCTATTCGTAATATTCTTTTAGAAACCTATCGTGGCAATGAAGAAGCCCTCCAGGAATGGGGTTTTGATGTAGTTGTTGGAACGGCTAAAAGCCCGGTACGTAAGAAAGAATAATTAGTTAACCTGCATTAAACTAATAATGCAGGTTTCGTTTGTTATTGCCGGAAGAGACCGTCTCTTTAAAAGGCTGTCCCTTAATATCACCGTTTCATCCACTTTCCATTTTCTTTCACTACCCCGTTTTGCAGTATCCGGTAAAAATACATTCCCGAATGCAATGCAGAGGTGTTTATTGCAGTATTTCCATTTATGTTTTGTTGCATAATCTGTTTGCCGGTGGCATCATACATTTCAAAATTAACCTTTTCGGAAGCAGTTTTAATATACAAATCATTGATGCCGGGGTTAGGATATAGCTTTACTGTTGTTTCGGCGGAAACGGAAGGAATACCTACTTCTAAGTGCAAAAAATTGCTGTATACATATTTTTCGACATTCTGATATTCGGGATTGGACATGTCGCGATATTGTACCAGTTTTTCGGTTATATCGTCCCCATCCCAGGTTAACGTGTTCTTTGTTTCGTTTTCTATCTGCCAGGCATCGCCATCCCAGGTTTCGTAGCGATAGCCCAGATCATTCTTTTTTGAATCGGTAAAATGAGTTTCGCGCGAGCATAATTCCCAGTTAGAATTAAAAGTATCATAATCTTCTTCCAATGAAACACAACTGTCTTGGAAAAAAGTATTGGTAATACGATCATAATTTTCCCAAACAGATTGAGAAGTCCATTCCTGATCAGTATAATTTAAAAGAGTGTCCATCTGCGACGTCTTCCAGACAATATTTATTGTACGCTCATCATCCATCCAAGATTCTCCATTCCATCCTTGAGTTTTTATAGTATCACATAAAGGTATGGGTGAAGTATTATCATAATGATACACTTTTCTCATATATCCCTGAAAAACGCCTTGATCATAGACCGAACAGGAATCAATAAGGATTCGATTATTGTTATTATACGTATAATTATCTACTGTGGATTTTAACCATTGGGTAATCCATTCCAAATAAATATCTCTTTTCTTCAATCCATTTTCATAATATTCCAGCTCATGGGCTTCGCCTTCCACAGTAATCCAACTGTCTATTCCATAGTATTCGATTAGGTATAAAATATTATTATTGCCTTGATCGTATCGGTTTATCTCCCGGATAGTATCTGCCCATATTCCGTTTCGCCAAACCTGCAAAAGGCTAAGGGTATCCCGGTTATTCTGATCGTAATAATTAAGTAGCTGCTGTCGGTTTTCACTGGTTGCCGGATCTTTCATTACCTGCTGAACCAGATAACCTTTGTCGTTGTACTGGTATTCATTCTGATAAACGTTTTCCCAATTATCGCTATTCCAGATATAATATGCACTGTTTTGAGGCAGGGATAGTAATTTCCGTGAATCTGAATTTCGTTGATGTAAATCTTTCTTAAGAGTAAAAGGATTTAATTGTTTTGACCAAGATTTTGGTTGCTTTGTTTGGCTAAATACTGTAGCGGCAGTAAAAATCAGGATAATTAATAAAATTTGTTTTCGCATGGTAAAATGATTTGTTTGGTTAAATAATATTTAGGTAAAGGAAAACTACGTCCCCAATAGGAGTAGTCTTCCGTTAAAGCTTATTAAAAAAAACTTTTAAAACGAATAGTTTATCCTAAAGGTGAATGCATTTTTTTCATCGTTAACAAATTTCTCCGGCGAAAACTTATACATCATATCCAGACTTAAATGAGTTTTAGGAATCTTAACGGAAACCCCCGGAGCGCCATAGAATGTAAACAAATCCTTATCCCATGATTTTGCTTCAAAACCGGTAGTATTTCTCTTCACATCATAATTTTTGGTCATGTAATAGCCGTTCAGTTCAGCAAAAGGTTGAATCCAGAATTTCCGGTAGAAACAGTATCTGCCAAAAACACCATACTGCATCACATGGTAATTCGATTTGAAATTGGAAGTAGACTCAGATTCGTAAAATCCGGATATTTCCGGCCCTGCCGAAATGCCGTTTTTAAAATTATAGGCATACCGTAAAGCATATACGTACTTCGTTCCGCCACCGGTAAAAAAATCGTTATCCAGGTAAGGATTAAACTGTATGCCTATCGTATTTTTATACGACGGCACGGTTGTGCTGCTACCCGGTTGGGCATTTATTTTATTGCATAATGGCAATAAAAACACAGCTAATAGTAACATTGTTTGTTGAATACTTTTGATAAACATTGTGATTAATATTAAGTTGTTGAACTAAGGAATATTTGGTTTCTGCGATATCATTTATTATTCAAAAGAGTTGATTGAAACTCGTATCTTTCATAAGAAAACTTTTACCAATCGTCTCTTATTTTTAAAGGAAACGAGGCAACGACATATTTATTTCGATCAAGTATTCTTATTTTTATATTATTTTTTATAATTGACTTTAACTTATTAATTTTTAAAATAAAATGTAATTTTAAATTGGTATTCAATCTAGATAATATAGCAAAAGCAGGAAAGCCACTTAAACTTCCAGAAACCATAATCTTTTGGTTACTGAAAAGGGGCTTTCCTGCTTTATATGAGAAAATTTATAAGCTAATGAATAGTTCTGGTTTTAAAATCCAAATTTTATTCCCTGTGCCAGCGGGAGTTCCTGTCCGTAGTTGATGGTATTGGTCTGACGGCGCATATATAGCTTCCACGAGTCGGAACCCGATTCGCGTCCGCCACCAGTTTCTTTTTCACCGCCAAAAGCGCCACCTATTTCGGCACCGGAAGTCCCGATGTTGACGTTGGCAATTCCACAATCGGAACCTGCTTCCGAAAGGAATTTCTCCGATTCGATAAGATTCTGGGTAAAGATGGAAGAGGAAAGCCCTTGCGGAACAGCATTGTTTAACGCAATGGCTTCTTCGATGGTGCGGTATTTTATCAGATAAAGAATAGGCGCAAAAGTTTCCTGCTGCACTGTTTCGTAATGATTTTCGGCTTCCACCAGGGCGGGAACCACGTAATTATCCGAAGCATACTTTTCGCCTTTCAGCATTTGTCCGCCAAACAGTATTTTTCCACCTTCTTTTTTAACCTGAGCAAGGGCATTGGTAAATTGTTTTACCGCCTTTTCGTCTATCATGGGACCTACCAGGGTACCATCTTCCAATGGGTTGCCGATATGCTCCGACACACTTTGGTAAGCAGTGAGAAGAGTTTCCTTCACCTGTTCATAAATGCTTTCGTGAATGATGATACGACGGGTAGAGGTACAACGTTGTCCGCAGGTTCCTACGGCTCCAAATACCACCGACTTAATAGCCATTTCAAGATTGGAGCTTTCGGAAATGATTACGGCATTGTTTCCGCCAAGTTCCATGATGGTACGGCCCAGACGTTGGCCAACGATCTGCGATACCTTTTTCCCCACAGCCGTGGAACCGGTTACCGAGAAGAAAGGAATGCGTTTATCGGCGGCAAAATTATCTCCCAGCACATCGCTTTTGGCAATCACAAGGTTAAAAATGCCTTCGGGAAGTTCGTTCCGGCGTAATACTTCGCCAATAATATGCTGAACGGCAATAGAGCATAAAGGCGTTTTTGAACTTGGTTTCCAGATAACCACGTCTCCGGCAATGGCAGCAACCATCGAATTCCATGCCCATACGGCTACCGGAAAATTAAAAGCTGTGATCAGACCAAGGATACCCATAGGATGATACTGATCGTAAATGCGGTGTTCGTGCCGTTCGGAGTGCATGGTATAGCCCATAAGCAGACGCGATTGTCCTAAGGCGAAATCGCAAATGTCTATCATTTCCTGTACTTCCCCTTTGCCTTCTTCGTAAATTTTTCCCATTTCAAGGGAAACCAGATAGCCAAGGTCGTCTTTGTAAGCACGTATGGCTTCGCCTATCTGCCGCACGATTTCGCCTCGCCGGGGTGCAGGCACTTTTCTCCAGATTTTAAAAGCTTCTTCCGCCTGCTTAACAATATGTTCGTAATCTTCAAGCGTTGCATTTTTAACTTTAGCAATTACCTTACCGTCAATGGGCGATATAGAAGTAATCGCTTCTCCGTTGGTTTTAATCCAGTTGGCGCCGGTAGAGGCACCATCGTTAATGTTGTTGATTCCTAATCGTAATAAAATGGATTCCATGAGTAATAATTTCTTTGATTTTAGTTAATATAAATAAAGCATTGGTTATTCAAGCATGTAAGGATAGCGGTATTCCGTTGCCGGAATAAAAGTTTCCTTGATGGTACGCGGACTTACCCATCTAATCAGGTTAAATTCTCCGCCTGCCTTATCATTGGTTCCTGAAGCACGCGAACCGCCAAAAGGCTGCAAGCCTACAATGGCGCCGGTAGGTTTGTCGTTGATGTAAAAGTTTCCTGTGGCATACCTCAGCTTTTCACAAATATGAGCGACTGCGACACGGTCCTTGGCAAATACAGCACCGGTAAGTCCGTAGGGAGAAGTGGTATCGCACAACTCAACAGCTTTTTCCAGGTCATTGTCTTTATAAACAAACACGGTAAGCACAGGACCGAAAATTTCTTCTTCCATGGTTTTAAACTTCGGATTGGTGGTTTCTATCACCGTTGGCCGGATAAAATATCCTTCCGATTTATCGTAAGAACCTCCGGCAATAATCTTTGCTTCCGGCGAATTTTTGGCAAAATCAATATAAGATGCAATGGTATCAAAGGCATTTTCATCAATAACCGCATTCATAAAATTGTAAGGATCGGTTACGTCTCCCATTTTTATGTCATTGGTCATTTCCACCATTGATTTTTTGATAGCAGGCCACAATGATTCCGGCACGTACATCCGCGAAGCAGCCGAACATTTCTGTCCCTGGTATTCAAAAGCGCCCCGCACTGCATTTACAGCCACTTCCAACACATCAACTGATGGATGAACAAAAATGAAATTCTTGCCACCAGTTTCGCCTACCAAGCGAGGGTAAGATTTGTAACCCGGGAGATTAGCAGCTACCTGCGACCACAACTGGTTGAAAGTTCGGTTAGAACCGGTAAAATGTATGCCCGCAAGATCCGGTGATTTTAACACTGCATTTCCAATCAGCAAGCCTTTCCCGGGAATAAAATTGATGACGCCATCAGGTAAACCAGCTTCCATAAACACTTTCATCAGATAATAATTGGAAAGTAAGGCTGAAGTAGCCGGTTTCCAAACGGTGGTATTGCCCATCATCACCGGTGCCATGTTCAGGTTGGAAGCGATGGAAGTAAAGTTAAACGGGGTAACCGAAAAAACAAAACCTTCCAGCGCCCGGAATTCCATACGGTTTAGCTGGTTGAATGTAGAACGGGGCTGTGTTTCATAAATTTTACCGGCAAAATAAGCATTGTATTTCAGGAAATCCACGGCTTCGCATACGCCATCAATTTCTGCCTGATAAAAGTTTTTACTTTGTCCCAGCATGTTGGCAGCATTGATTACTGCCCGGTATTTGGTAGAAATTAGTTCGGCAGCTTTCAGCAGGATGGACGCACGGATGGTCCAGGTAAGATTCGACCAGATTTTATGTGCATTAAGTGCTGCTTCTACAGCATGACGGACTTCCTTTTCCGTAGCTTTATGATAAGTAGCCAAAACATGCGAATGCCGGTGAGGCATACAAACATTGCCGGTATCTCCGGTACGAATTTCCTTTCCACCAATGATCAACGGAATTTCTATTTCCCGACTCATTTGTTTCTGTAATTCCTTTTCAAGTGCAATGCGCTCCGGACTTCCTTTCATATAATTCAGAACCACTTCGTTTTGTGGTACCGGAAAATTATAAATAGCATTATTCATTTTGATAATTTTTTAATTGTTTAAAAAATATGCGACTTGCATTTTATTGCATATCGCTTGCAAATGTACAAAAATTGAAATGCACCGAACCAAATCAATTAATCAAAATAACCGTCAAATTTATCTCTGACAGGAAAATGATTTAACCTGTATTATTAAATTGTATGCTAAATAATTTGAAAATAATGTATGCTAATACATTACTAAAGAATATCCTATAACAATTATAAAAAACACAAGCAATACGATAATATAACCAATGTGCAACAAAAATGTTTTAACAAGTGTCTTTCCCCGGCTTTGGGAATACACTCGTTTTAATGCAAAAAAGAGGTAAACAGTGATAATGGGTAAAATAAAAAAGAATGAAATTTTCATTACCAGCGAAAGTAATTCCCAAATAAGGAAAAGCATGAAAATAAAGCTGTGAAAATGAAAGGAAAAAATCAGATGGTTGAAATAATTCGTTTTTCGACGGATATAAAAAAGTTTCAGTAAACCGGCAAAGAAAGGAATGACCAGAAAAACCATTTTGGAGATTTTATGATTCATATCCTCTATAAATGGCCCAGGTCCAGATAAATTAATTTTAATGTATTGTTTTGCAATAAATTGCTTGAACTTACTTGTTCCCGGAAATTCATTTTTTACGAATTTATTGATTCCAACTTTTTGTACTTTTTTACGCAAAGTATCCGGATTCATCGAATTCAGTCTCTGAAGCGATGGATTATTTGTAGTAATCTGAAAGGTATTGGACGGTTTATCTCCTTGAATTCCGATATTTTTATTCGTAACCGTTGGCTCAAATTCCGATTCTTTTTTATCAGACAACATTCCTACAGCAAGAAAATATACCACACTGATAAACAAAAACATTTTAAAGGGATGAAAAAACCGTTGCCGTTTACCTTCCAGGTATTCTTTGGTAAGCAATCCCGGTTTGAACAGCAATGGAACAATCGTATGCATGAATTTTGAATCGAAATGGAAGAAGTCGCCAACCGATTCCACAAGAAATTTTCTTACCGAATAATCTCCCTTTTCAAGCAATTTCTGACCACAGTGAGGGCAAAAACGGTCTCCCTCCCCCATTGGCTTGTTGCAATTGGGACATACGTTTTCCTTTAGTTCGTTTTCCATTGAATGTTCTTTCAAAAACAAAAGTAAAAAAAGTTAAATAGCCATAACAAGGAGGCACAACGGCAATTGCCTGTTAAGGTAAAAAAAAATTATTTCTGCGGAACATAGGAAGCATTGGCATCTCCATAAATTATTCCATTGAAGTTTTGGGTTACAGTTTCATTTCCAACCGTGAATGGCAAAGCATTAAAAAGCCAATCACCTGATGGAAAAGCATTAATAAGAGAAGCAATTCGTTTTTTAATTAAAAGAAGGTCGGTTGCGGTTAAACTACCGGAAAGGTTCACGTCGCCGGACGCCAGGTAAATACCGCTTAAATGGGCAATGTTAACAATATGTTTGGAGTATAATAAAACATCAGTAGCAGTTACTCCGCCCCAGGGTTTTACAGTGGCAACATCCAGCGAATAATTTCCCGGAACAATGCCCGAAAATGAATATATACCCGAAGCATTGGTAATAGCTGTTCCAACAACAGAATCGGCACTATTTTTAAGATTAATCGTTACATTACTTAAAGGTGTATTGCTATTGTTTGGATAGGAAACCATACCTAAAACATCTACACCACAGGGATTAACAGCAACTACAAAATCGGGAGAAGCTATTCCATTGCCACAACTATTCGTTCCGTAAACGGAAATATTTCCCGAAACAGCCGTATTGGAAAAGTCAACGGTAATCGCATGGGTATTTACTCCGGTTGCTATCGTAACTCCTTCCGGAAGTTCCCAGACATAGCCGGTAGCATTATTAATCGGCGATACTGAATAAGCCACTCCTGTTTGACCCCGGCATACCGTTTCGGCTCCGCTTATGGTCCCGGCCGCTCCAGCTCCCAAATTTGTAATAACGGAATTGATATAATAGCTACTTGTCGGTATATCATTCAGCGGAGTCATATTCACATCGGAATATTCGCAATCGCTCCCGCCATTTGCCGTATTGTTAAAAATGATTTCCGAAGATTCATTAAGGCTGGTAAAGCTCAAATCCATAAGTTTGGCTCCGTCTACCAGAGTAACCGCCGTCATACTCGACCAAATTATCATTATTTTATGAAGTGAAGAGGAAACAATAACTTCATTAATAAAAATTCCGGATAATAATGGGTTAATATTGGAAAATCCATTATAAATTAAATAATTCGGATTAAAATCAAGCCTCAATGTCATGGAAGCTATTTGATTAAAACTGGTAACATTCAATGGAACATTTACCACTCCGTTAGGGCAAGTCTGAGCAGAACCGGCTGATGTAATAGGAGCATTTTGTCCTCTCACCAGAAAGGGTAAGAGAATTATTACTAAAATTGTGACAAATATTTTATAAACTGATTTATTTTCCATTTTTATAGATTTTTAGTGTGCAATGAAACAATTTTTTAATGTATCAATAACTTTCCGGTTAATCGTTTTTAATACAATACAGTATTCATAAATTAGAAACAAAGTTAAAGAATTATTTTCTGGTTTCTGAAAACAAAGCTAAATTATTTTTTTTAATTCATAACTGTTAAAAGTCTTTTTTATATTTGCCGCGTCAAAGTTATTAATCCCGCTTTTTAATAATAATGAAGTACTTATATTGGCTATCTGTAATATTTATTACATCTATTTTTTATTTTTTTTCACCCAACATTGCTTGCTCATCTACCGTTGTCAGCTTAACTAATCAGCTAAAGCATACCCAAAAAGAAAAGGTTTTAGCTAATCTTGAAGCGAGAAAGAAGATTAATGAAAAACAAACGAAATTGAACATGCTGACTGTTGAAATAAAAAATCAACGGAATGCCACTTATGTACTCATTACAGGATTAATTTTAATTATCATCATCAGTATTATCATCTACAGACTTTATTACAAATTGCTAAACGCACATCGCAAACTGGTAGAGCAACAATTGGATTTTATTCAAGCCGAATCGCATAACCGTCAGCTGATAAATAAAATTTCCATTAATGATCATTTGCCGGTTGCCGAAGCGAAGACACAGACTAAGATTGAAGAAGAAACGAATCCTCCGTTTGAATTGATGGCTCAGATAATTCATCTGATGGAAAACGAAAAACTATTTCTTAATCCAAAACTGACCATAGAAGAATTAGCCAAACAATTGAAAACTAATAAAACTTACCTATCGCAAATCATCAATACATATTTCCAAAAAAATTTCAACAATATGGTTAACGAATACCGTATTCACGAAATATTGATATGGATGACCAATCGCGAAAACGCCAACCTCAGTTTCGAAGGAATGGCTTTCAAGGCAGGTTTCTACAACCGTACAACCTTCTATGAAGCCTTTAAACATTTTACCGGCGTAACTCCATCCTTCTTTTTAGCTAATATAAAGAGAGACGAACCGCCGTGAGTCTTTCAAAGAAATTTATTACAAAGCATGCAATCAACCCGCTATTGACTGCATACTTACCGCTCATTATTTAACGTCGCCCGAAGGAAAGGATAGGGAAATATTTTGCTCTTCATTTTACCTGATTGCTAGTAATGTATATATCATTTCCGGCAATTCAGTTTATGTAAATCCTGACAACAAATTTCAGCATCATCATCACTGCTGTTTTTATACCGGCTGTTATGGTATTGTCATCTCTATTATTTTATAAATAACTTATAATGAATGATTAACAAAAATTTTAAATAAATCCTGACATCTGTTTCTAAATCCTGACAATAAAAATTTGCAATTATTACAGACAAGGAAGATACTTGCAACAAAAATGTTCAATTATGAATTTCTATTATCAAAATTTTGATTATACCATTTATAACTAATTAATAATATGATAAAAAAATAACACATTCATTTTACTCATACAATACCCGCTTGTTTGAATATTGAAGGTAACATCCAATAAATCATTTTTTAAAATTATAAAACAGATACAATAAAAAAGGGAAACTTTATAATGAATAATAGCAATTTATTTATTAATTATCAATAAATATTTATAAAACATGAAAAAAATTACTTTTATATGGTCTATGCTATTACTGCTTAGCATCAACCTTTCAATGAAAGCACAAAATTCAAGTGAACGGTTACAGTTTTACAATGATTACAAAACAGCAGTTAAGAACAAAACAGCTATCATTAACGCTGATCCTGTTTTATATCAAGAAGCATTAAACAGTGGTTGGTTTAATCAGGTAACATTAGGTTTAAAAAATGCTGAAAATTGCGTAAATAGAGCTGCCGGAAATAAAGGTGGCCCCGAGGATAGTCCTACTTCCAGTAATGGCACTTGTTCAACTGCTACACCTTTTTGCACTCAGTCGGGCGCTACGTATCCGGCAGGTGTGAATACAGGAACTGGTGAATCCGGTCCGTATTACAGTTGCCTTGGCTCAGAGCCAAATCCTGCATGGTTCTTTTTGAAAATTGGAACTGCCGGTGACCTTCATATTACAGAAACCAATAGTTCAAATTATGATGTTGATTTTATTCTGTGGGGACCTTTCACCTCACAATATGCCTGCGGTTCTCTTACCAGCGATAAAGTTGCAGATTGCAGTTACTCAGGGGCAGCTGTTGAATATATAGATATAGCTTCTGCTTCCGTTGGTCAATATTATATCTTACTTATCACTAATTTTTCAAATAGCTCTACCAATATTTCTTTAACAAAAACAAGTGGCTCTGCAACAACGGACTGCAATATAACATATGTCCCATTGGCACCTAATGCCGCAGCAGCCACCAGTATTTCAGGAACAGGTTTTCAAGCCAACTGGACTGCAGCATCCGGAGATCCATATCCGGCAACCTCATTTGTTCTTGACGTTTCCACCCAATCGAATTTTGCAAGCTTTGTCAGCGGCTATAATAATTTAAATGTTGGAAATGTATCAACCTATCCCGTTACAGGTTTATCACCGGGTACAACATACTATTACAGATTACGTGGAATAAATACTTCCGGTCAGGGTCCGAGTTCTAATACTATTACCGTCTACACCCCATCGATACCTAACCCAACATCTATATCAGTCTCAACAAACCCGATCTGTATCGGGTCTAGTACACAACTTACTGCCAACGGAGCTGTTGGCTCGGTTTACTGGTATACCGGAAGCTGCGGAGGTTCTCAGCTTACCACCGGAAATCCTATCACGGTAAATCCAACCTCAACAACTACCTATTATGCCAAAAACTATAACAACGGTCAATTCAGTGCTGGATGTGCTTCTGTTACCATTACTGTCAATCCGGCATCTGTTGGCGGTAGTATCAATGGAACAAATTCTATAATTTATGGAAATTCTACCGGAACCATGACTCTTTCAGGACATACAGGAACCGTTGCAAAATGGCAGAAAAAGATTAGTACAGCCAGCGATTGGAGCGATATCAGCAATACAACAGCTACATACAGCGAAATACCTTCTTCTCCTGGAACATGGCAATATCGCGCCCAGGTTAAGAGCGGTAGTTGCTCCGAAACATATTCTGGTGTATTTAACGTTAGCGTTGCAACAAAAACATTAACTATTGGCGGTTCTTTTGTTCCCAATACTAAAGTTTATGATGCCACAGTCGCATCATCCATTCTAACAAACAACCTGACCCTTGTAGGTAAAGTGGGTAGCGATGCTGTTTCGTTAACTGCCGTTGCAGTATTTGCAGACAAAAATGCCGGTAACTCAAAAACGGTAAGCCTGACCGGCTCTTCTATCACCGGAGCCAATGCTTCATATTATACCCTATCGTTAACCGGAGCTCCGACAGCTTCAGCAAATATTACCGCCAAAGCCATCAATGTTACGGCTCAAACCGACAACAGAATATATAACGGAACCACTTCATCGAGCGTAGCTCCGGTTGTTGATGCTCTGCAAACCGGTGATGTGGTTTCCACCTCGCCTACTCAGGTTTATAACAATAAAAATGTAGGTACCGGAAAAACAATGACTGCAAGCGGTTTGGTGATCAACGACGGAAACAGTGGCAACAACTATTCAGTTTCGTATGTTCCAAATGCTACCGGTGTGATTACCGCCAAAGCCATCAACGTTACGGCTCAAACCGACAGCAGAGTTTATAACGGAACTAATTCGTCAAGCGTAGCGCCGGTAGTTGATGCTTTGCAAACCGGTGATGTAATTTCTACCTCGCCTACCCAGGTTTATAACAGTAAACATGTAGGTACAGGAAAAACAATGACCGCAAGCGGCCTGGTGATCAACGACGGAAACAGTGGCAACAATTATTCAGTTTCGTATGTTTCAAATGCTACCGGTGTGATTACCGCCAAAGCTATCAACGTTACGGCTCAAACCGACAGCAGGGTTTATAACGGAACAACTTCATCGAGTGTAGCTCCGGTTGTAGATGCTTTAGAAACCGGTGATGTGGTTTCTACCTCGCCTACCCAGGTTTATAACAGTAAACATGTAGGTACAGGAAAAACAATAACGGCCAGCGGACTTGTTCTCAACGACGGAAACAGTGGAAACAACTATTCAGTTTCGTATGTTCCAAATGCTACCGGTGTAATCACTGCCAAAGCCATCAACGTTACGGCTCAAACCGACAGCAGGGTTTATAACGGAACTAATTCGTCAAGTGTAGCTCCGGTAGTTGATGCTCTGCAAACCGGTGATGTGGTTTCCACCTCGCCTACTCAGGTTTATAACAATAAAAATGTAGGTACCGGAAAAACAATGACCGCAAGTGGTTTAGTGATCAACGACGGAAACAGTGGAAACAACTATTCGGTTTCGTATGTTTCAAATGCTACCGGTGTAATTACCGCCAAAGCCATCAACGTTACGGCTCAAACCGACAGCAGAATATATAACGGAACCACTTCATCGAGTGTAGCTCCGGTAGTTGATGCTTTAGAAACCGGTGATGTGGTTTCCACCTCGCCTACCCAGGTTTATAACAGTAAACATGTAGGTACCGGAAAAACAATGACCGCAAGCGGACTTGTTCTCAATGATGGAAACAGCGGCAATAACTATTCGGTTTCGTATGTTCCAAATGCTACCGGTGTGATTACCGCCAAAGCTATCAACGTTACGGCTCAAACCGACAGCAGAATATATAACGGAACTAATTCGTCAAGCGTAGCTCCGGTTGTTGATGCTCTGCAAACCGGTGATGTGGTTTCCACCTCGCCTACTCAGGTTTATAACAATAAAAATGTAGGTACCGGAAAAACAATGACTGCAAGCGGTTTGGTGATCAACGACGGAAACAGTGGCAACAACTATTCAGTTTCGTATGTTCCAAATGCTACCGGTGTGATTACCGCCAAAGCCATCAACGTTACGGCTCAAACCGACAGCAGA
>Ga0183100_1000994_pt1 | contig 16273 bp, 13 predicted proteins | sample Biomet2_FD_127789 | JGI IMG/M metagenome (GOLD analysis project Ga0183100, IMG submission 127789) | Microbial communities from bioreactor (seeded with anoxic lake sediment) at LBNL, California, USA - Biofuel metagenome 2 | ecosystem: Engineered > Bioreactor > Anaerobic > Unclassified ...
TATTTTATTTAATATCAACCCGTAATTTTGATGAAAAAGTATTTAATAAAGAAAATATGGAAAATAATGAGGAAGCAATAAATAAAATAAAGGACAATATTGGACAAGCTAAATATATAGAAAACTATTTTAATAGCATTGGAATTTCACCTGCTGCAGGTAATGACAGCTTTATTCAGGAATTTAAAACAATAAACAAAGCTTCAGATAAGGCAGAGGAAACGGCAAATGTTTTAGGTAAGATTGAAGGCAAGGATAAATCAGAGGGATACCTTATTTTATCTTCTCATATGGATGGAAATGCTGCAGAGACTGCACTTATTTTAGAAATTGCCAGAGCTATGAAAGCCCAAAAATACAAACCTGAAAAAACTGTTGTATTTGCATTATGGGGGGGCTCTGAAAAGTCTTTGAAAGGCTCTGAATATTATACTGAGAATCCTTCATTTCCTCTTAATAAATCTCAGGTTATTTTAATTGACAATTTAGGGAAAGACATATGCAAAAATTTATTTTTTATTACCTATGGGGAAACAGGCAAAGCACTTATGGGAAAGCTTTCTTCTTATTCAAAGTTTAATGGTTTCAGTACAGCAGCATACGAAAATATATATGGAAATGACAATGAAGCTTTTTTATTAAAGGATGTACCTGCAGTTCTTATTCAGGGAGACAGTAAGGGAAATTTTTGGGGTGATGAAAAAGGAGCAGTATATAAGGATGGATTTACCACAGCTTCCAGTGTACTTTTAAATTATATACATAGGGATATATACAAAGATAATTTCCATGGGCTTTTATCTTATAGTGAAAAAGTTTTTATTTCAATTCTAATAATTCTAATGCTGGGCATTTATCTGCTTAGGCTTATTTATAAAATCAAGCCATCAGCCATCATCCTAAAAGTGAATATTGAAAGTATTTATTATTCCTCAACATTTATAATTATAGATAAACTTACAAAGCTTTTATTAACAGTAACTCTATCTGTATTTCTAATTCTGACAATTGTTTATATTCCAGGCAGCTATGATGCTGTTTTATACAATGGACATTATATTTCAAATTATCCTTTATATTTGATTATTCAAAACGCCAATAGTTATATACGGGATTTTACAGCAAATGGATTTGGAAAAACACTTCAGGGATTTGAAATAGAGCCTCTTATAATTATTTATACTTTAAAAAGCATGGCACTCATATTAAGTTCTGTAATATTGAGTTTTATAATTGGAACGCTGTCAGGTACAATCAGCGGATTTAAACATAAAAAGAACAGAAGTATAAGATTTTTGAGCTCAATAGCTTTTATATCCATGCCGGATGTATTGGTATCAGTTTTACTACAGTTAATTTTAGGCTTATTATATAAAAACATACCAGATCTTACGGATATGGATAAAATAATCCAGTTCCTTTTTCCTCTCATAAGTCTTACTTTTATTCCAACTGCATACATATCAAGAATTGCCCAGGTAGCCGTCAGAGAGGAAATAAACAAGGATTATATTGTTGCAGCCAAAGCAAAGGGGCTTTCTGATTTTTATATATTAAAAAATCACCTCTTAATCAGCACAGTAGTTAAAGTAGTGGAATCACTTCCTTCAGTTTTAAATATAATAATTTCAAATCTTATTATTGTAGAGTACTTCTTTGCATACGTTGGTATTGTTTATCAGCTATTTCATTATTTTAATGATGGTGATATTAAAACCTGTATAGGCATGATTTTAGGAATAGGCATAGTTTATCTGGCTTTGTCTTTTATATTTAAAATTACTTCATTACTTATTAACCCATTTAAACGAAATGGAATTACCGGAGGGATTGGAAATGAAAAAGCTTAACTTGCCTATGATTGCAGGAGGAATAATAATTGGAATACTAGTTTTAATTATAATATTTCCTCATAAATTCACAAGCTTTAATCCTTATGTAATTGAGGGAATTAAGACGTCAGTTCAAAAAAATGGATCTCTTGCTGTAAAAGGAGCACCTTTTTCTCCATCAAAGCTAAATATATTAGGAACAGATCAGCTGGGAAGGGATATTTTAAGTCTTATAATATATGGGACCAGGCTTACCTTGGAGCTGGGACTGTTAGTAGTTTTAGGCAGATTTATAATTGCACTTCCTCTCGGTATTGCAGCGGGTTTTGGAAATTCTTTCTGTAAAGCTGTCATAAACTTATTTAATGTTTTATTCAGCGCAATTCCGGCACTTATTATAAGTGTTCTAATTCTTAACATTAGTTTTTTTAAAGGACTATATAAGGAACAATCTATCATTGCTTTTGCCATTATACTTACAGCAGTAGGTTTTGGAAGACTGGCAAGACTTATAGGGGAGAGAACTGAAAGCATTTTATCTCAGCCTTTCATTAAGGGAGAAACAGCAATAGGAAAGAAAAAAATAAGAATTGCTTTTGAAAATGTATTGTCTCATTTAACACCGGAGCTTATAGTGCTGCTTTTTATTGAAATGGCTTTAGCATTGTCAATGATCATGGAGCTTGGATTCTTTGGAGTATATGTAGGGAATCTAAGGGTAGTAGCTGATACGGATGGAGCTGTAATGCAGGTAATGAATATAAGCTATGAGCCGGAATGGGCAAGTATGCTGGCAAGCTCAATGAAATATATAAGTATTGCCCCCTGGACTGTTCTGTCTCCTGCAGTAACATTCTTTATAAGTATTTTTGGCTTTAATCTTTTTGGAGAGGGTTTAAGAGAAGAGCTCCAAAAAAAGAATTCAAAACTCTCATATAAAATTAAAGAATTTAAGAAAAATGGAGTAAGAAAAACTGCATTTGCTTTAAGTTTAATTTTTATAGTATATGCTTCTTTTGGTGTATTTAACTATTTTAAGAACTCAGCTGAGGATAAAAGAGCAAAAAGCATAATAAACTGGGAATTTAAGGACAGTGTTATAATTGGAAGCAGAGAAGCCGAATTAACTGCAGATAAGATTAAAGAATCAATAGAAAAGGCTGGATTTAAACCAATAGAAAATGATTATATTAAAAACTATAAAATAGACAAGCTATATATGATAGATAAATACAAGTTTAATATAATAAATGGAACTGTTAAAAATGGGCTGACCTGGGGAAAAGAATTCTCCTTGTCATCAAATGTTAATTACAATGCAAGCTGTGGGATAATTGATGGAAGCAGCATAAATATTTTTAAAATGAAGGATTATAAAATACTTGATAATAAATTATTACTGCTGGATGAGGAGACTTATTCCAGAGCTGATATAGAAAAATTTAATAAAGAAATAAAAGGTGAATCAAAATGCCTGGGTATAATAGACATTATAAAAAGTGAAGACAAGCTTCCTGATATACTTAATAAGGGAAATGATAAGCTCCCCTTAATGTATATAACCAAAGAAGCTTCAAAGCTGATAAAAGCTGATTCAAAATTGGAAGTTAATATAAAAAGCAAAGGTTTATCTGAAACAGGGAGGAATATAATAGGAATTCTTCCGGGGAAAAATAAAGCATTATCAAAAGAAGCCATTATGATAAGCTTAGGCTATAACTATATGAATTATGATAAAGAAAATTCATCTGAAAAAATAGAGATGATGATAGAAACTGCAAAAAAACTTTATGATAAAGAAAGTAAGCAGGGAAGAAGCATAATAATAGCATTTTTTGATGGAAATATTACAGATGATTATGCAGGAGTTAAAAATTACACTGAAAATCCTGTGTACCCATTGGAGAATACTTCCGTAAATGTTGATTTAACCGGGATGAATGTTAAAACTGATGGCTTGATTTTAAATACTCAGCAGGTTCCTGTAACCAGATATTTTGCCTGGGCTTTCAGCCATCAGCTTGAACAGAATATTAAGCATAAGGGAATTGAGATAACTAAATATTTAAGTAAAAAAACAGTATCACAAATCCTGGATGCTGGCCCTAATTCCCAGGAAATACTTTATTATAAGGGTGCTGTTCCTACAGTATTAACCATGTATAAGACAGAAAATATTGAAAAATACTCAAAGCTTGAAAAGAAATTTACTGATATTCTTGTTTCATCTATAACAAATATTAACTATTAAGGTGACATTATGGATAATATAGATATTTTAAATATAAATGGTTTAAAAGTTTCCTACAGGAACGATAAGGGATTTGTCCAAGTCTTAAGAGGCGTGGATATAGCTTTAAAAAAGCAGGAGATACTTGGAATTATAGGTGAATCCGGCAGCGGAAAGACAGTAGCCGCTTCTACAGTGCTCAGATTAACAGATGATGACAGCATAAGAATTGATTCAGGAAGCATTAAATTTTCTGATATGGAGCTTATAAATCTGCCGGAAAAAGATATGAGGAAAATAAGAGGAAAGAGAATTTCTTATATTTTTCAGGATGCAGGAGCCGCCCTTAATCCTTATAAGAGGATAGGGGTTCAGCTTAAAGAGGTTCTGAAGGTCCATAAAGAAAAAGTTTCGATGGATAGAATTATAACTGCAATGAAGAAGGCGGGGATAGACAATGCAGAGGTAATATGCAGTATGTACCCATGGCAGCTCAGCGGCGGACTATGCCAGAGAGCTGTAATTGCTATGAGTACCATATTTTCACCTGAAATAATTATAGCCGATGAACCAACGACGGCTATTGATGCATCTCTTCAGAAAAAGGTTCTGGATCTTCTCAAACATATTAATGAAGAGGATAAGGCTTCAATCATTATAATCACCCATGATTTTGATGTAGTAAGATATACCTGTAATAGAATTATTGTAATGTATGGGGGGCTGGTTATGGAGGAAGGAACGAAAGATCAGGTCCTTAATCATCCGTTTCATCCCTATACCAAAGAGCTCATTAAATGTGCAGGATCTTTAGATGATAATGAAGAAAACCTGTATTCCCTTGATGGAACAGCCCCATCTCCTGATGAATTCAAAGACCAGTGTCCATTTTATGAAAGATGTAAGCATAGATGCGATAAATGCAGCAGTAAGATACCGGAAATTAAAAATATAAATAACAGGAAAGTAAGGTGTATTTTAGCCGAAGGAGATGATACCATTGAAAATTAAGGACGAACCTTTAATATCAGTTCAAAATATTTCAAAACATTATATTATGAAGAAAAATATGTTTTCGAAAAAGGTTATAATAAAAGCAGCAGATAATGTAAGCTTTAATATAAATAAAGGGGAATCTCTGGGGCTTATCGGAGAGAGCGGCTGCGGAAAAACCACAATGGCTTCAATTATACTAAATTTGCTGAGGGCTGATTCAGGAAAAGTATTTTATAAGGATATAGTTCTTTCAGAATTGGAGGATAATATGATGCGGAATCTGAGAAAGGAACTTCAGATTATTTTCCAGCACAGTCAGGGTGCATTAGATCCAAAGATGACAGTTTTGGAGCTTTTAAAAGAACCTCTTCTAATTCATAATATAGTAAAAAGTACAGATTCAGATAAAGAGATATCCAGGCTTTTGGATTTAGTAGAACTTTCTGAAAGCGACAAGTATAAATATCCCTATCAGTTGAGCGGCGGGCAGAGGCAGAGAATTGGAATAGCAAGAGCCATTTCAGTAAGGCCAAGCTTTATCATATGTGATGAACCTGTATCTGCACTGGATGTTTCAGTTCAGGGACAGATATTAAATCTTCTTTCAAATTTAAAAAAAGAATTAAACCTTACATACCTTTTTATATCTCATGATCTTAAGGTAGTAAAGCATGTCTGCAGCAGAATAGAAGTTATGTATAAAGGAAGAATAATTGAATCAGGATATACAGCTGCAGTTTTAAATAATCCCAAAGAAGACTATACAAAGAAATTAGTTAACTCAGAATTAAATTAGAGGTGATTTGATTGAAAATAGGTTTTATCGGTCTTGGTATTATGGGAAAGCCTATGTGTAAAAATTTAATAAGGGCAGGGTATAAGCTTATTGTTACAGATCATAATAAGGAAACGTCAAGGGAATTTAAAATACTAGGAGCAGATGTAATACCCAGTAATAAGGAGATAGCTGAAAAATCGGATATTGTTATAACAATGCTGCCTGATTCCCCTCAGGTTAAGGATGTTATACTTGGAGAAAATGGAGTAATAGAAGGAGCTCATAAAGGGCTGGTTTTAATAGATATGAGTTCTATATCTCCCATTGTTTCAAAAAAAATTTGTGAAAAGCTAGAAGAAAAAGGAGCAGATATGCTGGATGCCCCTGTCAGCGGAGGAGAACCTAAGGCAATAGATGGGAGCTTATCAGTAATGGCAGGAGGAAAAAAGGAAGTCTTTGATAAATGTTATTCTATACTGAAAGCCATGGCAGCATCTGTAATAAGAGTTGGGGAAATAGGAGCAGGCAATACCTGTAAACTTGCAAACCAAACCATAGTTGCAGTAAATATTGCCGCTATGTCAGAAGCACTGGTCCTTGCCCAGAAATCCGGTGTAAGCCCGGAACTTGTTTATAATGCAATAAGAGGCGGCCTGGCAGGAAGCGCAGTGCTGGATGCAAAAGCACCCCTTATAATGGACAGAAAGTTTGATCCTGGTTTTAAGCTAAATCTTCACATTAAAGACTTAAATAATGTTTTAGAAACCTCTCACCAGGTTGGAGCATGTCTTCCTCTTACATCCATGGTTTTTGAGATGATGGAAACTTTAAAGGCAGAAGGCTGTGAAAATGAAGATCACGGAAGTCTTATTAAGTTCTATGAAAAATTAGCAAATACTGAGGTTCATAGATGATATTGATTACATTGGAAAATTGTATCGATACACTTGTCATTTTCCGGATATAAATATAAATTAATATAAATAGATTATGTTTAAACGGAGGATGATTTTATGAATACTAAGAGAATTATAACCATCGGACTATTAGCAGCATTAAGTTTTGCGGGAACTTACATACATATACCCCTGCCATTTTTAGGACCAAACAGTATGATGCATTTAGGAACTACCATGATATATATAGCTGCAGTTTTAATAGGACCTGATGCAGGCTGGGCTGGTGCCATTGGCTGTGCTTTATTTGACCTTATTACAATGCCTGTATATGCAGTGCCGACATTTCTGATTAAAGGACTTCAGGGATTCAGTGCAGGAAAAATATCTTTTGCAGGCGTAAAAGAAGGAAACAGTCTTATTCAGAATTTATTTGGATTTATAATCGGTGCTGTTATATCTTTAGTCGGATATTTTATAACAGATGGAATACTATATGGTAACTGGATGACAGCTCTTACAAGCACCATAGGCTCATTATTAACTTCAGGAGTTGGAATTGTTTTCGCACTGATTATAGTATCAATAATAAACCCTGTTCTTGAAAGAGCAAAAATAACAATATAATTTGGAGATGTTTATATGAGAAAACGTATTGCCTGTTTACATGACTTAGCTTCCTATGGAGGAGCAGCATTAATGAATATAATACCAATAATGTACAACAGCGGGATAGAAGTATGTCCTATACCTACATCCCTGTTCACCAGCCATGGGGCTCTTATTGGTTCTAAAAGCTCAGATAATTCAGGCTTTATGAAAGATTACACAGCTCAGTATAAACAGCTTGAACTTAATTTTGATGGAATATATTTAGGATTATTTACATCTGAAAATCAGATTAAAGAAGCAGATTATTTTCTGCAGTCTTTTTCAAAGAAAGATACCTTAGTCCTTATGGACCCCATAATGGGTGACAACGGAAAGCTTTATGGCTTTATGGATGAAGAAAATGTTAAAGCTATGAGAAAACTTTTAAAGAAGGCAAAAATAATAACCCCTAATCTGACAGAGGCCTGTATAATTTTAGGCAGGCCATACAAAGAAGATATAGATAAAAGTGAAATAGAAGAGATTTTGGTTTCCCTGTCCAGCTTTGGACCTGAACAGGTAATAGTAACATCAGTACCAAGTCAGGGATTTGTTTCTTCATACATATATAACAAAATAGATAACAGATATGGTGTAATTAAAGGAGAAAAAAGGCCAGGCTCTTATCCGGGAACAGGAGATGCCTATACAGCTTCTTTAATGGCACATCTGTTAAATGGCTGCAGCCTGATTGACAGTGCATTTGAAGCTACTAAGCTGGTGGAAAAGGGAATAGATATGATAATAAAAAATGGATATAATCCTATGGAAGGGCTTCCTTTAGCGGAGTACTTAAGCGGATTAAATAACAGCAAATAAGATAAATCCCGATTATTAACAGTCGGGATTTTTTCGATAAAAATGTTAAGATGCTGTAAAAAAAGAATTTATTAAAGATTTTAAAGATGAAGTAATTAGAAAAGAATTAATATTATGGCGGTGAATTACAGAGGTAGGAAGAGATAGAGCAAGATACAGACACCTATTTCGACAGAATACGATTAAATTAGCATAAGACATCTTAATGTAAATTGCATATTTCACATAATAGGTATAATCTATTTATAATTTGCTAAAAAATTAAAAGAGGTGTATTATGCTATCCCATTTAAAAAATTTGCTTTTTGGAGAAACACTAGCTAATGATCAGTTAGCACATCAGAAGTTTACAGTATTTTGGGGATTACCTATATTGTCAAGTGATGCAATTTCATCTGTAGCCTATGCCAGTGAAGCAATACTTTTAGTTTTGATTCCGGTAATAGGCTCCCAGTCTTACAAATATATGTTTTATGCAGCATTATGCATCGTTGCACTTTTGTTTATGCTGGTGTTTTCGTATAGGCAGACTATAGATAATTACCCCTGTGGAGGCGGTTCTTATATTGTTGCAAAGGATAACCTGGGTGTAGTACCTGGGCTTTGTGCCGGCGCAGCACTTTCTATTGACTATGTATTGACCGTTGCTGTAAGTATCAGTGCAGGTACAGCGGCTATCACATCAGCATTCCCCCTGCTTTTAAAGCACAGGGTTTTGATTGCATTAGCCATCATTGCATTTATGACCATCGGTAATTTAAGAGGTATGAAAGATTCATCCAGATTATTCGGTGTGCCTACATATATATTTATACTAACCATAGGGACAATGATTATTACTGGTATTGTAAGGGTGCATGTCTTTGGGCAAACACCAGCAGCTTCCAATGAAATTCTTCCGTCTTTCGGGAATATAACTCTGTTTTTATTTTTAAAAGCCTTTGCTTCAGGCTGTACAGCCCTTACCGGTGTTGAAGCGGTAAGTAATGGTATTCCTAACTTTGTTGAACCTGCTCAAAAGCATGCAAAAAAGGTTTTAGCACTGCTGGCTTTTGTTGTACTATTTATATTTGGAGGGCTTTCTTATCTGGCTACATTGTATCATACAGTGCCCAGTGATTCAAAGACTGTAATTTCCCAGATTGCTGCTCAGGTTTTTGGGACAGGCTTCCTGTTCTATTTGGTACAGGTTACTACGGCAATGATATTGATTATGGCAGCAAACACGGCTTATACAGATCTTCCTCTGTTATTATCTTTGATTGCAAAGGATGGATATGCGCCAAGACAATTTGGCAAGAGGGGAAAGAGGCTTAGTTTTTCAAATGGAATTACCATTTTATGTTTATGTTCAGGAATATTGCTCATTATGTTCAGAGCTGATACCAATGCGCTGCTCCCGCTGTACGCAGTTGGTGTATTCATTTCCTTTACGTTATCCCAGTCAGGTATGTTTATAAAATGGATTAGAGAGAAAAAAATTGGGTGGAGGCATAAGGCGTTAATAAACGGATTAGGTGCATTAGTAACTTTCTTCACTGCTATTATGATCGGAATAACAAAATTCAGGCATGGAGCGTGGATTGTATGCCTGCTGATTCCCAGCTTTGTATATTGCATGCTGAAAATAAAAGAGCATTATAAGGAAGTATCTGTTGAATTAAAACTTTCCAAAAATGAAAGACCTATTTCAAAAGTTGATAATGACAGAAAAGTTATTATTTTAGTAGATTCTTTAAATAAAGCATTTTTAAAAGCATTGAATTATTCCAGAAGTATCTCAAATAACATCATTGCTTTCCATGTGGCAACAGATGAGGAATCTGCAATGTCATTAAAAAAGAAATGGGATGAATATAATGTAGGTATTCCACTGGTTATCGAATATTCTCCTTATCGTGATTTGGTAAGCCCCCTTCTTGGTTATATTAAGAAGGAAGAAGATCATACAAAATCCGGTGAAAGTGTTACAGTAGTATTAGGTCAGTTTGTTGTTACAAAATGGTGGCATAACGTGCTCCATAATCAAACTTCCATGTTTATAAGAAATAAGCTGTACAGGGAGAGAAATGTTTCTGTTGTTACGGTGCCTTACATTATTAATGAATAAAATAAAATGAGCTCGCTTAACAGGCGAGTTTATTTTTATAGGTCCAGATGGGGACGATTTAAGGATAAGTCCACAGAACGAATTGATAATATCTAATTACTAATGATCATAATGGTATAATATAATCAATAATATATACTTAGGGTAAACATAAGGAGGTTATTATATGAGTAAATTATATGAATTTGAAGCAGAAATAAAGAAAGTACCGGATATAGATGGTGCATATATAGAAATACCCTTTGATGTTAAGAAAGAATTTGGTAAAGGCAGGGTTCCGGTTTTTGCCACCTTTGATGGTGAACCTTATGAAGGAAGTTTAGTCAAGATGAAAACTCCATGTCATATTATTGGAATAAGAAAAGATATCAGAGCTAAAATTGGAAAGCAGCCGGGAGATACTATTAAGGTTACTATCAGAGAAAGAATTGTGGGAAAATAATTTATAATATAAAGTTAGGGGATACACAAAATGTTGTGCATCCCTTAAAATTTAATTATTATAACAAATATGCAGCTTCCAATAATCCAGTACGTTTTTTAACTTTGCCTGGTTACATTTTACTTATCTGAGCTGGGCAAAATAGAAGTGCTGACCCGGAGAAGATTGCATATTATAATTACTATGGAAGTATATATCTTCAAGTGAAAATGTTTACATAATAACTATAAACGTTTACAGAAAATATTGTGAAAATTCTTTTGAATAATTGTTGACACCTCAAATATTTTGTGATAACATAAACAACAATAAACCAAAAACAAGTCAACTTGCAAATGTAAGAATATTTCGAATTAAAAATTATGACGAAGATAAAACTAATTAAATTTAATTACAGAGAACCGGAACAAGCTGAGAACCGGATTAATGGATTAGCAATGCTCACTTCTGAATTGTATGTCTGAACCTTATTAAGTAGTAGGTCATATCGCAGGTCTGCGTTAAGGACAGGGTTTGTTGGAACCGTAAGAGGCTGTTATTGTGAGATAACGGTGAACTAGAGTGGTACAGTGTTAAATGCACCTCTATATATGTATAGATACATGTATAGAGGTTTTTTTTATATAATTTTTCAGAAAGGGGCTGTTAATAAGTCTAATATCATAGTGGCCATATGATATTAAATAGAGCATATTAAAATAATTAAACAGAAATTATTCATCATACATTTTTATTAATTTTAATGGAAGATGAAAAAGAATAAACAGAAAAGTTTGGGGAACTATAAAATTATAAGCCAAAATAATAAGGGGGAAATGATATGAAAAAGAAATTGTCATTAATGCTTGCGGTAATGTTAATGGTGTTATCATTTGCAGGCTGTAAAAAAAGTGAATCAGCAAAGGATTCAAAAACCATAAAAGTAGGATTGGATTATGAACTTTCAGGTCCAGTTGCCACTTATGGACAAAGCTTAGTAGCCGGTATCGAACTTGGTTTTGAAGAAATCAATAAAAACGGCGGAGTTTTAGGAAAACAGATTGAGGAAGTTAAGGCAGATAATAAATCAGATACAGCAGAATCTGCAAACGTAGCAACAAAGCTTGCAACAAGAGATAAGGTAGTTGCAATATTAGGACCTGCAACCTCAGGAAATACAAAGGCTGCAGCACCAGTAGCAATACAGAACAAGGTTCCGTTAATATCAGCTTCTGCTACAGCAGATGATGTAACAGTAAACAGCAGCGGAAAAGTAAGAGAATATGTATTTAAAACCTGCTTTAGTGATTCCTTCCAGGGAGTTATAATGGCACAGTTTGCAGCAGGAGACTTAGCAAAAAAGAGCGCAGCCCTTCTTATAGACAGCACCAGTGATTACAGCAAGGGCTTAGCTAAAAACTTCAAAGATAAATTTACTAAAGCAGGCGGTACAATAGTTACAGAACAGGCTTATCAGGCAAAAGATACAGACTTCAAAGCTGTACTTACAAATATAAAGGGAACAAATCCTGATGTAATATACCTTCCAGGGTATTACGAAGAGGTTGGTTTAATAGTTAAACAGGCAAGAAGCTTAGGCCTTAATGTTCCAATACTTGGCGGAGACGGATATGAATCACCAAAACTGGTTGAACTGGCCGGAAAAACTGCATTAAATGATGTTTACTATACAAATCACTATTCTTCAAATGATACTACACCTGAAGTTACAAAATTCAAAGCAGCATTTAAAGCTAAATATAATAAAGAGCCGGATGCATTTAACGCTTTAGGATATGATTTAGCATACTTCCTGGCAGATGGTTTAAAGAGAGCAGGAGCAGCAGATCCTGTAAAGCTGAAGGATGCATTAGCAGCAACAAAAGGCTTTAAGGGAGTTACAGGAACAATTTCAATAGATGCAAATCATAACCCTGTAAAATCCATTACAATACTTCAGGAAAAAGACGGAGAGCAGGTATTCTTAAAGAAGCTTCAGCCACAATAAGAAGATATTAAATAAAATTTATAGAAAAACAAAGCATATATTTTCAATATATGTCTTTGTTTTTCTATTGAATGAATTGCATAATAACATTTTGGCTGATTTTTCAGTTTAAAAATAACGATTAAGAGCGTTTTTTAAACTGAAAAAGTTAATTTATAAATTATGTAATTCCCTCATTCAAGGAAATTGATTTATTAGAAATTCAAAAGGAAGTGAAAGGATGAAAGAGTTTTTACAGCAGCTTATTAATGGATTATCACTGGGAAGTATATATGCACTTATTGCGCTGGGATATACTATGGTTTATGGAATTATAAATCTTATAAATTTTGCCCATGGTGATATATATATGCTGGGAGCTTATATAGGATTTGCAGTTACAACTTTTCTCCATGTAGGTTTTATACCGGCGATTCTGATTTCTATGGTTGGCTGTGGGTTTATTGGTATTTTTATTGAAAAAGTTGCCTATAAACCTATAAGAAATTCCACAAGAATTGCTGCACTTATTACTGCAATAGCAGTTTCCTTATTTATAGAATATGGAACCATGTATTTTGTACATGCTGATACAAGAACATATCCAGCGGTAATTAATAATAAAAGCATTAAATTGTTTAACGGCGGTGTAATATTAAATACTTCAGATATCTATATAATTGTAATAACAGTACTGCTTATGATTCTGCTTCAGTATATAATATATAGAACAAAGATGGGAAAAGCAATGAGAGCCGTGGCGATGGACAAGGAGGCAGCTGAGTATATGGGAGTCAGTATTGATAATACTATATCATTTACCTTTGCAATAGGTTCAGCCTTGGCAGGTGTTGCCGGAGTGCTTGTTGGAGTTTACTACAATTCAATAAACCCTCTTATGGGTATTGTTCCCGGACTTAAAGCATTTATAGCAGCTGTTATCGGAGGAATTGGACTCATACCAGGAGCTGTTATCGGAGGATATTTCCTTGGCATGACTGAAACCATGGTAAGTGCTTATGGAGGATCTCTTTATAAGGACGGAGTTGCCTTTGCCATACTCATTATAATGCTTCTTATTAAACCTAATGGGCTTTTAGGCAAAAATACTAAAGAAAAGGTATAGGGGGAGTAAAAATGAAAATATTTAATAAAAAGAATATTTTAACAATAGTATTAGTACTTTCCCTATATGTTTTGGGACAGTTTCTAATAAATCAAGAAATAATAGATTCATATATTTTTCTTAACCTGGTTTTGGTAGGAATTAATATAATACTTGCTGTAAGCCTTAACCTGATTACCGGATTTACCGGGCAGTTCTCGCTTGGACATGCAGCTTTTATGTCAGTTGGTGCCTATGTGTCTGCCATTGCAACAGCTAAATTTAATCTTCCATTTTTTTCAGCCATACTTATTGCGGCTGTTGTTTCTGCCTTTGCAGGAATAGTAATAGGAGTTCCTACTTTAAGATTAAAGGGTGATTATTTAGCAATAGCCACACTGGGCTTTGGAGAAATCGTAAGGGTTATCATTCAGAATAATGACTATGTGGGCGGTGCCAGCGGATTTAATGACATACCTCAATATACAAACTGGACCTGGCTATTTTTTATGACAGTTATTACTATTTTGCTTATAAAGAATTTTATAGAATCGAAACCTGGAAGAGCCTGCATTGCTATAAGAGATGATGAAATAGCAGCAGAATCCATGGGAATAAACACGACTTACTATAAGGTACTTGCTTTTGGAATAGGTGCTTTTTTCGCTGGAATAGGCGGCGCTCTATACTCAGGATATTTTTATTTTATAAAACCAGATGCTTTTGGTTTCATGAAATCCATCGATATTCTTGTAATAGTAGTATTTGGCGGAATGGGAAGTATAACGGGATCAGTTGTAGGAGCTATAGCCCTTACTATAATATCACTGCTGCTTCAGGGCTTCCCGGAGCTTAGAATGGTAATATATTCATTAATACTATTTATTATTATGGTATATAGACCACAGGGTATAATGGGAAATTATAAATTGAAATTATTCAGTAAAAGGAGGGGCTCAGATGTCGGTAGTAAAGGTAAATAATCTTTGTATGTTCTTTGGCGGAGTAAAAGCTGTTGAAAATGTAGCTATGGATATTAAAAAAGGAGAAATAGTTGGACTTATAGGACCTAATGGTGCCGGCAAAACCACTGTTTTTAATGTTTTAACAGGTATGTACAAGCCAACTCATGGAGAAGTATTATATAATTTTGGCAGCGAGTTTTCAATCAATAAAATGAAACCAAGTCAAATTGTAGTTTCAGGTGTTGCCAGAACCTTTCAGAATATTAGACTCTTCAGTGATATGACTGTAGAAGATAATATCAGAGTCGGACTTCAGAAAAATATAAAGTACAGTACAGTTTCTTCACTTTTCAGGCTCCCTGGATATTTTAAGGAAGAAACAATTGCTGATAAAAAAGCAACTGAGCTTCTGGATATATTCAAATTAACTTCTCAAAGGGAAGAATTGGCAAAGAATCTTCCTTATGGTGAGCAGAGAAGACTTGAGATAGCAAGAGCTCTGGCAACCGGCCCCAAGATTCTTCTGCTTGATGAACCGGCAGCTGGTATGAACCCAAATGAAACAATGGAACTTATGAAAATGATAAAATGGATAAGAGATAAATTTGATATTACAATTATTCTTATCGAGCATGATATGTCTCTTGTAATGTCAGTTTGCAGCAGAATATATGTACTTGATTATGGCAAACTTATTTCAGAGGGTACCCCTGAGCATATAAAAAATGATCCTGCTGTAATAAAAGCATATCTTGGGGGTGAAGAAGAAGCATGATAGAACTTATTGACGTTAACGTATATTATGGTGCTATTCACGCATTAAAAGGTATAAATATAAAGGTTAATGAAGGCGAAATTGTTACACTTATAGGTGCAAACGGAGCTGGAAAGACCACAACCCTTAAGACAATTTCAGGTATTTTAAAGCCTAAAACAGGAAAGGTTTTATTTAATGGGAGTGAGCTGAATCAGGAGAAAGCCAGCAACATCGTAAGCCTCGGAATATCTCATGTACCTGAAGGAAGAAGGGTATTTTCAGGTATGTCTGTTATGGAAAATCTGGAAATGGGAGCATTTTCGAGAAAAGATAAAGAGGAAATCAAAGAAAGCTATGCAAAGGTGTTTGAACTGTTTCCAAGACTTTTAGAGCGTAAGCATCAGATGGCCGGAACGCTTTCCGGAGGAGAACAGCAGATGCTGGCAATAGGACGAGCTCTTATGTCAAAGCCTAAGCTTCTTCTTTTAGATGAACCTTCAATGGGCTTAGCACCTATAGTTGTAAAGCAGATTTTTTCTATTATTCATGATATAAATAAAGCCGGAACTACGGTTTTGCTTGTTGAACAAAATGCCGCTATGGCATTAAAGCTGGCGGACAGAGCATATGTAATACAAAACGGAACCATTGGTATGGAGGGAAAAGCTATCGATCTTTTAAATGATGAAGGAATAAAGAAAGCATACCTGGGCGGAGAATAAAAAA
>Ga0183100_1000995_pt1 | contig 16267 bp, 19 predicted proteins | sample Biomet2_FD_127789 | JGI IMG/M metagenome (GOLD analysis project Ga0183100, IMG submission 127789) | Microbial communities from bioreactor (seeded with anoxic lake sediment) at LBNL, California, USA - Biofuel metagenome 2 | ecosystem: Engineered > Bioreactor > Anaerobic > Unclassified ...
TGGTGGCGGCCGACTCCGGAGCCGGCGCGCGCACCGTAGTGGGCCAGTCGCTCACGGCCGTGACCGCCGGCGGTGTCATTGAGGTCATCCCCTACGGCTACGGCCACAATTTGAGCTAGTCGGATTTTACGGAAGGAGGTTTTGATGCCCGCTACAAAAGCCATTTTTCGCCCCGAATTGGGGGTGCTGGCCTACGAATATAGTCTGCAGGCAGCCGGACTGGGATTTATCGCCCAGGCGGTGCTGCCGCCGTTTTATACCCCCCTGAAAACGGCTCAGTACCCGGTGATTCCGGCCGAGGCGCTCCTCGAGGTGACGGACACCGCCCGTGCCCCGCGTACGGCCTACGCCCGGGGCGACTGGGAATTTGGTTCAAAGGACTACAGTTGCACGGAAAACGGCTACGAGGAGCCGGTCGACGATTCCGAAGCGAAGCTCTACCGGAACTACTTTGACGCTGAGACCATTGCCACTTATCGGGCCATGTCCATCATCCTGCGCAACCAGGAACGCCGGGTGGCGGCCGCTGTTTTCAATACCGCGACGTTTCCCGGCCACGGTGTGGCCCACGCCTGGAGTTCCTACGCTGACGCCGATCCCCGGGGCGACGTGATCAAGGGGATCGACGCGATGCGGCTGGCTACCGGGCTCAAGCCCAACGCGCTCATTTTGGATGAGTCGGTGCTGCGCCATGTGTCCATGTGCGACAGCGTTATCGAGCGTGTGAAATATTCCAGCCCTGATGCCATCCGTGGTGATCTGACTCCCCAGCAGCTCCAGGCCTATTTCGGCGTGGAAAAAATCATCCCGGCCGGCGCGGTGAGCAATACCGCGCCCAAAGCCAAGGCGAAATCCATTGCCCCGGTCTGGTCGCCGACCATGGCCATGCTGGGCGTGGTGTCCTCGGGCGGCCAGGATCTTCGTGAACCCAGCATCGGCCGCACGTTCGTTTGGGAGGAGGATGCCCCGGGCACGCTCGTGGTTGAGACCTACCGTGAGGAGCAGAGCCGAAGCGACATCGTCCGCGCCCGTCAGCACACCGACGAGTGCGTCCAGTTCACCGGCGCGGGTTACCTGATGACCGGCGTCATCCCGGCCTAAAGGAGGCGGCTGTGACGTTTAGCCCTCTCGAAACGGCCGCCATCACAGGATTCATTTCCATGTTGGTGGCCCTGGTTGTCCACGTGGCCACCCGGCGCAACTACGTCAGTCATACCCAGTGCGAGGAGCGGCGCGTCAACGTTTGCACCACCTTGAAGGCCGTGCAGGACGGGCACGCCGAGCTTCGCCAGGACATCAAGGACCGCACCCAGACGCTGTTTCGCATGATGCGCGCCCTGGTGGTCCACGACAAGGACATGCCGCCGGACGTCAAAACCGAGATCCTCAACGAAACCCCCGGGAGGAATTAGCGTTATGCCTGATCAGAATCCCACCAAAGCTGCCCAGGAATTGCTGGCCAAAATGTCCGAAGCATCCAGCGACGATATCCGCTTGGTGATGGCATCCTTGAAGAGAATTGCCGGGCCGGTTGACGCCAAGGCTTCACTGCTCTCGAGTCTGATTCCGCGCATGCTTTTCTGTCTGGTCCTGGCTGTCGCCTTGGCTGCCGGCGTGGCTCTCCTGTCGCCGCAGCAGATCCCCGTCGCCGCCTACAAGCTGGCCCTGGTCACCATGGCCGGTTACCTTGGCTATTGGCTGGATCGCTGGTGTTTCCCCTACGCCCGGCCGGATTCGTTTCTGGCCGCCGCTGATTGGCGGACAGATGCCAATGCGGCGGCGGATCAGGCCAACCATCCGGTCGCGGCCGGCTATGAACAGATCTTTTCCGCCTCCATGCTGCGGCGGGCGCTGATCATGCTCGGCACCATGCTGGCCATGGGCCTGGGGCTGTAACATGGGGCGTCTTCTTGTGGGGGATATTCTAGGGCTGGTCACGGCTGTAGCCCTGGCGCTGTTGGCGGTGGTCATTGTCGGCGGGTGCAAGGGGCAGGGCCGCGAGACGGCCAAGGGTGCTTCGGTGGTTGCCACGCCGGCGATGCCCCCGGCCGTAGCTGCTCCGGAGCAGGCTCCGACCCCTGTCCCGTCCTCGGCTGTGCGCGGCATCCCGCAAGCAGCCCTGCGACATCGCGCCGAGCTGACTCGCAACGCCCGCAGCGTCTGGGGCCTGGATGCGCCGGTGGCCACCTTTGCCGCCCAGATCCACCAGGAATCCGCATGGCGGGCCGACGCCAAAAGCCCTGTCGGAGCCCTGGGCATGGCCCAGTTCATGCCGGCCACGGCAGACTGGATTTCGAAACTCTTCCCAGAAGAACTTGGCGCCATCGAACCGTACAACCCCGCCTGGGCCATGCGCGCCCTGGTCACCTACGACAAATACCTGTGGGACCATGTGGCGGCCGCCACGGACTGTCACCGGATGGCCTTTGCCTTATCCGCCTATAACGGCGGTCTGGGCTGGGTGCATCGGGACGCCAAATTGGCCGCCGGCCAGGGACTCGCGTCGGATTGCTGGTGGGATGCCGTGGAGACCGTCAACGCCGGGAGATCCGCCGCTAATTGGCGGGAAAACCGGGGCTATCCCAAGCGCATCCTGCGCATGCTGACACCGCTCTACGCCCAGGCGGGATTCGGGGGAGGAGTCTGCCATGATTAATCGTGTGGTCCTGGGAGCTGTCGGGCTGCTGGTGGCTGTGTCGCTGGCTGCCCTGGCGGTGCAGTCCGTCCGATTGGTCAATCTGCGGACCGAGCTGGCCGGGATGGGTCGGGAGCTTGGCGACGCCAACGCCCGGGCGGCTCTGCTTGAGGAATCGGAGAAAGCATTGCTGGCTGCCCGTGATGCCCTGACCGGGCAGATCGGAGCCTGCCAGCAGACCAATGCCCAGTCCCAGGTCCGGACCGTCGAACGAACGGTCATCGCCAGGAACGCCAAACCCGTGCCGGCCCAGAAGGGCAAGGTGGTGGACGATGCGACATCGCGCCGTGCTGCTGTGCATCTTAATGGCGCTTGCCGGTAGCGGCTGCGCCGCCACGTCGGCCCCGGTCACGGTGCAGCGTGCGTTTACGCGCTGTCCCCGGCCGGCCATGCCGGATCTATCGACCCTGGACCCGGAACAGCACGTCTGTTCTCCGGCCAACCTGGAGCGGCTGATGGAGATCGTGGACCGCCAATGCTGGATGATCGGCCAGCAGGCTGCGGCCCTGGACTGCTACGAGGCCCAGGCCGCCGGGGGGCAGTGATGCGCAACTACTTCCAGCATTTTTTTAACGATGGGCATCTGTACTGCCGTTTTCGGGACTGCGGCCTTTCGGCCCGCCGGGCCAAACGCTGGAGCAGGGCCATCGCCAAATGGTTGCGGCCCTGTCTCTACGGGAAAAGGAGCTGACTGACATGGACATTGCTGATCAGGCCCAGTCTGCCGAGGCCGCGCATCGCCGGGCCGCGTTGAGCAACGCGGGCATTCGTCGTCGTGAGCCCCAGAGTGTCGAGGATGGACGGATTATCTGTGCGGATTGCGGCGATCCCATACCTGCGGCCCGGCTGGCCATCATGCCCTATGCCTGTCGCTGTGTGCAGTGCCAGGAGGCCCTGGAGGCATCATGTTGATGGATGACGCCCAGGCGTTCGTGGACGCGTTTGCATCTCCGGCGACTTATGTTGCCGAGGGTGTGCCCACGCAGATCCTGGCCGTCGTCGATGACGCCGGCGTTTGGTCGGGTCTCAATACAGAGCTGCGCGACACATACAACCGGGGACAGGTGCGCCTGGGCAATGCCTGGCTGTCGGCGTCGGCGCTGCCGGTCACGCCGGCATTCGGCCATGTGTTGGAGCAGGGCGGCCGTGCCTGGACTGTGGAGGACGCCTGGGCCGAGGGCGATATGGTGGTGCTCGGATTGTCTCAGGGCGTCATGGCCACGGATGTTGTTGTGCAGACGCTGATGGATGTTCCGGATGGAGCGTTGGGATTTGACCGCCAGTGGGTGGACTCCATGACGTGCAAGGCCTGCGTCTTGGCCCTGGGTGGCAAGGAGCGGGTGCAAGCCGCCCGGGAGGTTGGCGTCGGATATCGCCACGGATGGATGCCGGCATGCAGTGCGTTGGCCGTTGGCTGCCGTCTGGTCACGGCCCACGAGATCCTCCATGTCACCAGCGCCAGCACCGATCACGTTCGTGGCTTTTCTCTCTTTGAGGCCGAAGTCCGAGAGGAGGAGCAGCCGTAATGCCTGTCCATTTTGCCGATTCTTTCGAAACAATCATGGGGCGGTTGGCTGCGGGCATGACAGCCGAGCTGCGTGAAGAAGTGCTGCCCGAAGCCGAACGGTTGGTGCCTGTCCGTACCGGAGCGCTCAAGGCCTCCCTTGCTGTTGGTGCGGAGCGCGATGGGACGGTAGTCACCGCATACGTCGAGGCCGGCGAACCATATGGCCCATTCGTCGAGTTCGGTACGAAAAGCAGGCCGGCCAAACCATTTTTGCGGCCAAGCGCTGCAAAGTTCGATCTTGCCCGCGTGGCCGCGCGAATGAAGGACGGCGGCGAATGAGCCGGCATGCCACGCGTGAAAGCGCGTTTCCCCGGCTGCTGGACGCTCTGGCCGCGTGGTTTGCTACTCATGCGGATCATGCCTTTCACATCGGCGTGAGTGGCCGGTTTGCCTACCATGAGGCCTTGCGCGGTTGGCCGATGCCCTATGCCGTCCTGGACGTCCCGGTGGTCTCTCCGCGCGACACCCTGACCGAGCGCATCGACTTCGTATCCCTGCAGATCATGGCTTATGCGGCAACCAAAAAAGAGGCCGCCATCCTGGCCTCTCATGCCCTGAGTCTGTTTGAGGGCCAGCCCATGTCAGGCTCTGGCCTCAAGGATTTTGAACTTTCTCGCGGCGAGGACATCACCCCCATGAAAACCCCTGACGGTTCCTGGCAGGCTGGCGTCCAGCTCTCCGGATTCGTCGAAACTGACATGTAAGGAGCCATCCACATGGAACGCGCCAACTTTCAGCTTGCCGTTGATGCGGCCCTGGTGCTCAAGGCCAACACCCCTGATCAGGCGGTGGTCAAGGGCCTCAATAAACTGGGGCTCCCTGAACTGACCAGGGACGTAATCAGCGCCAGCGAATTCCGTCGAACGTTCGACATCGAATTCACGACCACGGGCAAGATCGGCCGGATCACCTACAGCGGCAACATGCTCCTGGGCGACACCAAAGGACAGGATCAACTCAAACAGTACCTGAAGATGAACGAAAAATTCAACAATGCCAGGATTTATATCGACTACGACAACTTCCTGGCTCCGGACTTGGCAACTGATCCTGAATCCTGCTGGCAGGTTTCCAAGCATGCCCCAGGCGATGCGGACAAAAACGGCATTATCTCTATCAGTGGCGAAATGACGTGCGGCGGTTTGTACTGCATTTTCGTCAAGCATTTAACCGCATCCACCCTTGCTTTCACTGGTGCAGGCGGGAAGCTCACAGACTCGGCTGATGGGTTTGCCTCTGCTGGATTTGCAGTCAATCAAACACTTATTGTCGAAGGTTCAACCAATAATGATGGGCAGTATCTCATCACTGCCGTGGCTGCTGGGGAACTTTCGCTGCATAGCCCTGTCAAAACAATCGTCGACGAGGCCGCTGGGCACAATATCACATTGCATGGCGGAACGCTCTAAGCGTCGGCTGGGCCCGGTTGGTTACCCCGATCTGCCGGGCTCTTCGTAAACCACGGGGAGGAGGATTGAAAAATGCGATTGACTACCGAGCGGAGCGTTTGGCGTGATATCCCTGATGATCCTGACAATGCAAGAGTCGAGATCCGACATATCAAACCCGGAGAGCAACAGGATATCGAGGATAATATCGAACTGTACCGGGCTGTCCTGCGCCCCGATGCGACAGGGGCGTTGCAGCGCGAGGTGACTATCAATCCTGCAAAAGGGGATGCCCGGTATGCCTTTTTGTGCGCGGCTATCAAGAATTGGGAAAATTTTTTGGATGCTGCTGGAATACCTCTGGCGTGTACGGATGAAAATAAAATCCTGATGGCCAGGGAAAGAAAGGATCTGGGACAACTCGTTGGAACGTTCCGCACGGAATTGGCTGCGGTCGTCAGTGCAGAACAGGAGGCGGAAAGAAAAAACTTGAAGAGCTAGGGCTGTGGATTGCCGGCGTCGGGCGGAAACCCTGTGATGTGTGCAGGCGCGCATACATGATCACCAGACGGGATACCCCGGCTGAACGTGAGCAAAAAAAGAACGGGGCACCATGCGCATCCTGCCGACCCGAATTGCTGGCCGCAAATTCCACGGCCATTGGCGTGTACCTGCGTTGCTCTGGGCAATGCATCGTTTCGCCGATGGGGGATCGGATCGCTTTAAACTTCCTTGCCGTTAAATGCTTCATGGATCTGGAAGGCGTCCAGATTCATGACCAAGCCGAGACTTTAGAGAAAGTGCAGTTCTTGTCGGACCTGATTTTCAGGGAACAAGCCAAGGAAGCTGAGCGGCAGCGCGAGGCGGCAAAGGGGTAGGATCGGAAACAAGGCTGAGAGAGCGGCGACACTGGTCGCGCTCACGATCATTGACAACCGAGTATGCGTTATTCGCCCCTGGGGCCTCTCCTTGCCGGGAGGCCCCAGGGTAAGATTTCAGACTGTTGGGTCGAGCAGCACGTCATAGTAGCGGACATGGCCGCCGGTCTTGCGCTTGGGAAAGTGCTGGGCCAGGGCGCGGCCGAACACGTGTTGGCTGGGCATGGGGCACGGCCTTTTTTCGCGCCGCCACCAGCGCTGGAAGGCACGGTGGATGGTGGCGGCCCATAAGGAGGCCCCTGGCGCTTCCTGACAGGTTTCCCGGGCGAACTGGTCCACGACCTCCCATTCGGTCACTCGCAGGGGCGGTGCGCCGGGCAGGGCCGGAGCCGGTCCGGGATCGCCCACCAGCCGGCAGAACAGATCGAAGTAGGCCAGCACAACGTCCGAACCGGCGTTGTCCAGCCGGGCCGCCTGCAAGGCGTCGGCCAGCACCCGTTCCCGCAGCGTCGGCTTGAGCCGCCGCGCCGCTGCGGGCAGTTCCGGCGGCGTTCCCGGCACATAGCCGGGCATGGCGTAGCCCCCGCTCCGCCGGATCGCCGGCAGCACCGTGCCCGTCACCCACTTGCGGAAGGCTTTGGCCTCCGGTTTCCGGCTGGTGAAGATCAGGGCGTAAAGGCCGGATTCGGAGACGGTCGATGCTTGCTGGGGACCACCGGGCGAAAGGGGGTCGGTAGTAGCTACCCCCCTTTCGTCATCATCAAGTCGTCTGATGGCATCCTTGTGGTTTTCGATTCCGAGAACTCCGCAGACATCCTTGGCCACAAACCAGGGGGTACCCGCCTCGTCGGTTCGCACCCTTACCTGCCGGCCTTCGAAGAAAAAGGGCTGCACCGCGCTCATGAGGTCCGCCTCTTCGGCGGCATTGCGCAGACGCGCCCGGCTGCCCAGTAGTCGTTCAAGGCCGCTTCGACGGTTTCCAGCCGTGTCCGGTGTTGCCGCAACTGGCTGACAATGTAGTAGAGCGTTTCAGCCTGCGGGGTTTCACACAGGCCATTGGCCTTGCATTCCAGCAAATCGGCCAGGATCGCGGCCTCGCAGCCGAGGGCTGCCAGTTCGTCGGCTTGGTATTCCAGGCTGGCGCTACCCATGGCGCACCTCCCGGGCCGTGATGTTCACGATCTGAGGCAGCAGGGCCACAGCCTGCCGATAGGCAGGCACCGGGATGCGCACCACGTGGTGGCAGTCCAGGCTGGCCAGTAGCCGGGCCATGACCGTGCCGAAGGCGGCGGTGCGGCGTTCCCGAGCCACCCCGGCGGCATCGAGCAACGCCCCGGCGCGGCGCATCAGGCCCAGGGCTTGGCGGGTGGTGATGGTGGTGCGGAAGGCAATGACCTTGCCGGCAGGCGCGGTTGTGGTCTTGCCGGCAAAGCCGGTGTTGTTTACATGGGTCCGAGCCATGACTCACCTCCGATTTAGGTGGGTTGTGGTTAGGTCCGGTTCGGTGCTCGTAACACCGGGCCGGACCGCTTATTTCGTTTCGTTGTCTCTTGCCAATTTCTCCTTGACGGCCTTCACAAACCATTCCCGAAGGGTGATTCCCTCCCTTGCTGCTGCGGCTTTGGCTTCTCTGTGAATGTCCACGGGAAAGCCTCTGACATTGAGAATAGTTGTTTCCACTCCGTACCTCCTGACAACATAAATAGTCTAAGTTATCTAGGTTGTCAAGTATGGCTGCATGAAAATCTGTCGGAGACAAGAAAAAGCCCCCGGGCGACCGGGGCGAGGCTGGCGTTTCATCAAAGGTCTTGCTCGAGTAGGGCCAGGAATTCCGTTTCGGTCAGGATTGTTTTCCCCCAATCGTGGGCCTTTTCCAGCATTTTTGTGGAATTCGATCCGACCACGACGTAATCAACATTTCTTTTGGTCAGCGTCTTGGAAACGTAGCCGCCGGCCTGTTCTATGATTTCGCGGGCGCACTCATGGTTGATCTTCTTGAATCGGCCAGTTAGGAAAAAAATTTTTCCCAGGACTACAGCGGGTCCTCTTGTTTTTGGTTCCGTCGACTCAATGGCAGCAAGAAGGTGCTCCTCAGAAATGATGGCTATTGGATAGCCCTTCTCTTTGTGTTCAAATACATCATCAACTTTTGTTCCAAAAATAATATACCTCCATCGTTTGTCCGCTTCAGGGCCTAAGACTAGGTAATTTGTTCTGTGACAAATATAACTTTCTATCACGCCGAATCTGCGCCTTATGTCACGCTCGTAGTCTTCTCTGGCCCTTTTGAATACGCCAGAGAAAATAAAATTTTTATTTTTAAAATTTACAATAGGCGGAGGATCATCAAGGACAAAGCGAGCGGTTTTCTTGGTTGTTATGTCTACATTAAAAGCGTCAGCTCGCTCAGCAAGTGCCATTTCTACGTTTATCAAATGTCTTTTCCGGTGAATCCAGTAATTAAGATTGTTAACCGGAAGTGAATCTGTGTCGTATGCATCGTCGTTGTATATTTTGGTAGTAGTTGAATTGTCTAGTCTCTGGTCGTCGACGTGAAGTGGTGTTGTTTCAAAGGACTGTTCTTGCTTTGTTGAGTATCCTGGGCTTGATACTGTCTTAGCAAAGAGAAAACGAAATAGTCGCGTCAAGATAAACATAGCGCGTCCATGTTGGTAAAATTAAAAAAACCCAGTGAACACTGGGGCTTCAGAAATGGCAAAGCGGGGCTAGGCGGCTTACTTTGCCAACTTCACCAACGCGGCCAGATTTGGGCTGAACATGGCGATGGCGATCAGCGCCAGGATGATGAGCAACCGGATTTGCATTTCCAGGCGCTTAATGTCTCCACGAACATTGGCAAACTCCTCGCGGGACTCGCCCCGGAGTTTTTCCATGTCGCCTTTGGTCGCGGCCTCGCCCTTGGTGGCTTCCACGATGTTGAGGACAGCCCGGGTGGCTTCCTCGCCGATGGCTTTTTCCAGCCTTTTTGTGTCGTCGAACAAGAGTGTCATAAGGCCTCTTTCTGGTCTGATTTCCCAGCGAATAACGCATGCCCGGTTGTCTGGCAACCAACGTGGAAAGGAGCAATCCAGGTATGCGTATCCGAGCTGGCACCCTCGAAGTGGCCTTGACCGCCGATGGCAGCGAGTTTCAGTCTGCGCTTAAGCAGGCGGACAGTGTTTCCGAGGCCTTTGCCACTAACGTGACAAGCCGAATGAAGCGCGCCCGGGCTGGTTTTGAAAAGCTCGGCGAGGCCGTGGGGGCCACGGCTGGCGAGTGGGGTGTCATGGAAAGCGAGATGCGCCAAGGCATTGCCATGGATGCTGCCGCGCGCCAGCTCGACAACCTTGTCAAATATTGTGGCCTGACCAGAAAAGAAGCCGACAGTTTGGCCGCACGCATCGGGTTGCTCCCCAAGGAAGTCCAGACACTTGAAAAAAAGATACAGGACGGGGGGGCGGCGTTCTCCTATTTCGGCAAAGAAGCCGGGTTGACAGAGAAGGAAATGGCCAGCCTGGAAAAGCGGATGCGCGAGGGCATGTCCGCCGACACGGCCGCCCGCGCTCTGAACAACCTCCGCAAGTACGCCGGCCTGACCGCCCAGGAATATTCCAACCTTGCTGCCAAGATGGGGATAGCCACCAAGGAGTCCGACAAAGCGTCGATCTCCTTGGCCGGCATTGCCAAGCGGGCCGGGGCTGCAGCTGCAGCTTATGTGTCGCTTCGGGAAGTCGCCAAGATATCGTCTGATTCCTTCGCGGCGTTTCGCGATTATGAGTCCGCTCTGACGGACATGGCCAGAGTGACAGACCAAAGCCTCGGCAACATTGATGCACAGATAAAGTCGATGCCTCGCGATCTGGGCGATCCCACCGCCCTGATGCAGGGATATTATCAGGTGCTGTCCTCCGGTGCGATGGATACGGCGGCTGCCATGGATTTGCTCACCACGGCGGCCAAGGCCTCAAAGGCAGCGCATGTCGAGCAATCCGAAACGGTTAAGGCGCTGACCAAGTTGATGGCCGGTTTTGACGGTGAGATAAAATCTGCTGCTGAAGCCTCTGACTTATTGTTCCGCATAGATAACCTGGGCCAGACATCCTTTGCCGAACTGGTGCCGGTCATTGGCGACGTGGCCGAGGTGACGCATCTGGTCGGCGTCTCCGCTGAGGAGATGGCCGCCGGTCTGGCCCTGATCACGCAGACTTCTGGCTCCACGGCGGAGGCCTCCACAAAGTGGAAAGCGATCATGGTCGGCCTCTATAAGCCGACCGAGAACATGGAGAAGGTGCTCAAAGCCCTGGGCTATTCGTCCGGGCAGGCCATGGTGGAGCAGGAGGGGTTTGCCGGCGCGCTGCAGAAACTGCAGGCCGTAGCCGAGAAGTCCGGTTTTACCCTGGGTAAATTATTTGAATCTTCTGAGGCGTTGACAGGGATTGCCGGGCTTTCGGCCCAGGAGTGGGGACGTTATGTCAATATCCTGCATGCTGTAGAGGTTGGAGCAAATGAGACAGATCAAGCATATCAACGATGGTTAAAAACATCGCAAGCCGTCAAGGATGCCTATGACGCTACTTTGCGACAGATGGCGATTGAATTTGGTGGTGAGCTGGCTCCTTTGATGACAAAGGGCATGGAGAATTTTTCGTCGGAGGTAATGGCCGACAAAGATGCTGTGGTGACCGCTTTGGGTGGTATCGTTACAGCAATTGACTGGATTACGTCGGCTCTTATGGCCGCAACCCGTGAGTATCAGATGTTTTCCAACTCCATTGCGGCCGGGATCGCAGTGGTAAAAAGAGAGATGTCGTTCACGGACTGGGCGATGTCTGGTCCAGACGAGCTTGTAAAGAAGCTCCAGGCGGCAGGCGACCGCCTGAGGGATGAGAATAAAAAACAAGCGCTTGAATCCAAAACGAAATCCATTTTAACCAGTGACAATACAGGGACCATTTCCGAACTCTCAACGATGTTTGGTGGAGATTTGTCCAAACAGGTCACCCCTGTAAAAAAATCTCCTGATGTCCCAACTGTGGCTTTAAAAAAGCCAGCAAAAGAACGCGGAGCAAATGATTCTGTTGAAAAGTATGCGGAAGGCGCGGCAGCCTTCCTGGATCAAGTAAAGAATACAATTGCCAGTTTGGAAGATTCCTTGTCAGGAGGCTTGGAATCCGAGGTGCTCAAAGTAGACAAGACGTTCGATGGGTTGTTTAGCCAAATCCGCAAGCATGTTGTCGGGGCCAAAGGGGATGTCTCTGATTATGCCACGGCCTGGACGCTGTTGGAACAGGCGTTGCCAGGGGCCCGGCAGGTCGCCGCGATTAAAGATTTTGAAAAAGAGTTAGATAAGGCAGCCCAGTACGCTCGGGACATGGGGAATCTGCTGGCCGATCCGGTGTCGCTGGAGAAGGCGGATTGGCTGGAAGGCTATAAAAAATACATCCAGGATCTGCGCGAAGCCAGGGCTCAGAGCGATCAGGCCGATGCCGACGCTGTCGCGAATGCGCAGGCCCGCTGGGATGCCTATCAGTCCCATTTGCTCAAAAGCCAGCTTGATCGTCTGGGAGAGGGCGGGAAGCTTTCCTCCGCATACTGGGAGTCCGAGCGGCAGGCGCTTGAAAAACAGCTCGCGGCAGTCAAAGCCAACTGCGACAGCGAATATGCCTATGAGGCGTATGCGGCAAAACAACGGTCAGATCTGCGGCAAAAAGAGATCGAAGCCCGCATTAACTACGAGCAAGATTTCCTTTCCACGCTCAAGGATCAGCTCTCACTGGAGTTTGGCCTTTATAAAGATGATCTGACGCAGAAGCATGATGGTTGGATATCAGTATCCAAGGATATCGCGTCTGGCGTCCATGATTTATCCGGTACGATTGCATCCTCTGCAACCGATGCGTTCAAGGGCTGGATCACCGGCAGCGAGTCCATGGCCGACGCGTTTAAAAATGCCGGCGATTCGATGCTCGACTACTTTATGGGCATCATCCAAAAGATGATCGCCTACGCCTTGGATAATTATGTGACCATCCCGATCCTGCAACAGTTTGTCGGATCGGATGCCGCGTCGGGGATCCTGGGCAAAACTTCCGGAGCGGTCGATGCGGTGACAAACGCCAAGACTTCGGGCGGCAGCACCGATTACAGCGCGTTGACCCAGATTGGTACGGCCATCGGCCAATCGTCCGGGGATCGGCTGACGGATAATCTTACTTCCCAAACCGACCTGGGGATTGTCATCGGCGATGTCCCGGACATCGGAAAGTCCATTGGCAGCGAAATTAATAAGTCAGCAGGGGATGTATGGTCTGCCTCATCTTCTCTGTGGGCGGCTGGCGGCAGCAGTGGATGGAGCGCTGGAACATTCAGCAAAGCGGTAGCTAAAGGGACTGCTGGCGGCTGGAAAGATGTCCTGGGCGGCATTGGCGCAGGCACTGGCATAGGCACCGCGATCGGATCGGCCATGGGCGCGAGCACCACGGCCAGCCTGCTGTCCAGTGGTCTCGGGTCGGCGCTCGGTGCGGCCATCGGGAGCATCGTCCCCGGGGTTGGGACGTTGCTGGGCGGCATCATTGGCGGCACCGGGGGTGGGCTGTTGAGCAGCCTGTTTGGGGGTGGCGGCGAGACCAAGACCGAGCAGACGGGCACCGGCTATAGCACCTTTTTCCAAAATGATGAGGCGTATTCGACGGGCTGGACCAGCTACCGCAATACGACCTCCGGCGGTATGGGGGCCGCATCGATATCCCATTCCAAGAGCTATTCGCCGCTGACGCCAGACCAGCAATCCGAAATAAAAGAGCTTTTTGCAGCCTACAGCGATAACATGCTCGGGGCATTTTCCACGTTGGGGCTCGATAAAGCATCCACCGCGTTGCATGGCTTTGACTGGCCGATGTTTGATTGGACCGAGGACCAAAAGTCCGACGTTGTGAAGAACATCAACACGGCCAAAATGTGGCAGTCCCTTTCGTCCGAGGGACTCTTGAATGAATTTGGTTCGCTGGCCGACGGCACCACGCTCAAGGGTAAAGATTTAGAATCCCAGCTCGAAGCGCTGACGAAATCCTATTCCACCGTGTCCCAGGCCGCCGGGATCTACGGCCTCTCTCTCGATAAGCTGGCCGCCAAATCCGGCACCATGAGCGCCACAGCCGAGACGCTGGCCAATGCCTGGGGGCGCAGCCTCCCAGGCGAGACGCCGACGGCGACGCCGGATTTGATCCAGTCCCTGCGGCAGAACAATGCCCAGTTCCAGGCCATCGCCAGCGCCGGCGCGGGCGGCAATTTCGGCATGGTCTTGGCGGCGTTTAGCCAGCAAAACGTCGATGCCTACACCGGCGGCGTGGCGCTTGGTAAGCAGGTGGCCACCGAGGCGGCCAGCAGTGTTGCATCCGGCGTGGCCGACGGCTTGGCGCAAACTGCCCCGGCCGATATCGCTGTACCTTCCGACGGCCAGACGAACGTTAACCAGTTAATGTCTTCTCTGGTCGCCAGCGGAGCCACCAGTGTGACCCAGGCCACGCAATCCGCCGTCGATGCGGCCACGCAGACGGCCATGGGCTATGCCTATCAGGAGATGGACCCCGGCTATGCCGCCAAGCTCCAAACGTTGCTTGAGGCGCAGTATGCGCAATTGGTCCTGGACGCCTTCAAAGGCGATTCTGATGCGGTGACGGCCGCCTATAAAAGATACGCGACACATTCTCTGTCTCAGCTTGAGCAACTTGAGGATAGCAAAAAATACTATACGGAGCAGCTCGTCAGTAGCCTGACCAGCCTGGGCTATGGCGAGATGGGCACCGGGCAGCTCGACGATGCGATCGAAGGCTTTTGGGGTAGGTACAAAACGGCCATGACGTCGGGCTATCTTGCTCCGGAGGATTTCGCGCGATGGGATCAGGCGGCCGCCGCCGTCGAGCAAATCGATGCCGCGTCAGCTTCGATCGCCGAGCTGGGCGGCAGCCTGGAAAATGTGGCCGGCATCGCCCGGGCTGTCCAGACGAGCATCGACGCCGTGTCGGACAGCTACGCCAACACGATCACAGAGGCCACCACGTGGCGCAAATCGCTGGACACTGAGTTTGGCAACATCACGGATTTTGCCCAATCGTACATTGATGATTTCACCAGCGCCTACCAGACCATCCATAGCCTGGATTTGGGCAAAGCGTACCAAAGCTACACGGTAGGCTTTGGTGACGAGATCACTCCGGAGGAGTCCAGTGCCTGGGTCGGCGGCATCAAGGATATGCTGCTGTCCTACATCCGGTCCGCTGCCAAAGTCCTCAAAGATCCGAGCGTCACATATGATACGGAGCAATCTGTCATCGATGCGCTGGGGAGTCTGGACACGGCGTCCGATCCGGACTGGTGGTTTAAGCTGGCCGCCATTGTCCAAAATACGGTTGCGTTTGTGGACGCGTTGCCGACTGAGGTTGATGGCCTGATTGCGTCGTTGGCGGCGCAAAAACAGGCGCTTATCGACCTCAAGATGGATGCCTATCTGGATAGCGCCGGTTGGACCGACGCCGTGGCCGAGATCCAAAAATCAGACACCGAGCGGTGGTTGGAGAAACTCAAGACCGCGTTTGAGGGGCTCAACAAAACCGCTGAAGCGCTGGGGGCCTCCACCGAGGAGCTGGCCAAGATCCAGTCGGACTATGACAGCCAGGTCCAGGCCAAGCTCACGACCGTGATGGAGTCTGTCACCTCCCAGTGGGACGAATCGCGGCTGACGGATTCCGAGCGCTGGCTGGCTGATTTGCGCAAATCTATGCAGCAGGCCACTGAGGATGCCACCACGCTCGGGGCCAGCGAGGCCCAGCTCTCCCAGATCCGACAAGCCGAGTCCGAGATTATTGCCAATAAGTTGTCCAGCATGATGGATAGCGTCGCGGCCGAGCTGTCCAAGTTCGACGGCACGGAATTGTCCTACAGCATTGCGGCAATGAAGAAGGAGTATTCCGGGAAGCTTTACGACGCGGCTTTGCTCGGCGCGTCAGAGGCCGACCTGACGCAGGTCGGCATGTTGTACGCCTATAAAGTCAAGGATCTGTACCAGCAACAGATTGATACGATTATTTCTCAACTCGAAACCGCTGCCGATGCGCTGGATAAATTTTCTGATAGCCTCAAGGATTTCCTTGAGGGCCTGTGGCGCAACGATTCGTCCCCCTTGGGACTGGAGGAGCGCTACGCGGAGACGAAGCGGCAGTGGTTGGCCGGCGTGGCCGATCTGGGGTCGGCGGATGATGCAGTACGCGAGGCCGCACAGGGCAAGATCCAGGGATTGACGACAGATTTTTTGTCGACCAGTAAGGATTATAATTCCACTCCAGAAGCGTATTATGCTGACTTTATCCAGGTGCAAAAAATTCTTGGGGATCAATATACCCAGGCAAAAAGCGAATATGATTTGCTGTATGAGCAGCTCAAGGCTGCAAAAGGTACTGAAGAAAATACAAAAAGCACTGCGGAGTTAATGGATCAGCTCAAATCTCTGCAACAGCAGCAAGGCGACACTTGGACGCAGATGCTCGCCGATCTGCCGGCTAAAATCGCTGCGGCCATAGCCCAGGCCCAGGCCTATAAACAGCAGCTGGCAGTGGGAGGAGCAGCCGGCACGGCGGCCGGGGGGGGGAGCGTCGCAAGCGTCGTCGCGGCCGAACAGCCCGGGGCTAAAGACACGAGCCAGGATTTATCAGACAATGCTGCCCAGCTGAACGCCCAGGGGATC
>Ga0183100_1000996_pt1 | contig 16259 bp, 10 predicted proteins | sample Biomet2_FD_127789 | JGI IMG/M metagenome (GOLD analysis project Ga0183100, IMG submission 127789) | Microbial communities from bioreactor (seeded with anoxic lake sediment) at LBNL, California, USA - Biofuel metagenome 2 | ecosystem: Engineered > Bioreactor > Anaerobic > Unclassified ...
GCAGCCGGACCGCCGGCCGCCGCTCGGGCGCGCCCCCCCACCCCGGCGGCCGCGGCGGAGCGCGCAAGCCCCGCCGCAAAGGTCCCGGCGGTCCTTCCAAAAGCTATTCCGGCGGCCCTCGCAAGGAGGGCGATCCCCGCGTCTCCGGCGGCTACGGCAAGCCCAAGGGACCGGGACGCCCCCCCCGCCGCGACGACGCCCGGCGCGATGACTCCGCCCCGGCCAAGTCCGCCCGCGTGGACGATTTCGACTTCGACATGGACCTGGGCGACGCCGCGCCCGCCGGGTTTCCCCAGCCCGCGCGCACCGGTAAGAACGCTCCCCCCCCGCGCCCGCAGCGCGAACGCGCGCCCCGGCGCGAGGATGATTTCCGGCGCCCAGATCGTCCCGAACGGGCGCCCCGCGCTGTTCGCGAAGACGCCGCCGAGCCGGAAGACGGCAAAAGCGTCACCGCCGGGCGCAATCCCGTGCGCGAGCTGCTGGAGGCCGCGCCCAAGCGCATAGACGGCGTGTTTGTGCGCAAGGGCCAGCGCGACGCCAAGGTGCAGGAGATCGTCGCCCTGGCCGACGAGAACCGCATCAAGGTGCAGTTCGTGGACGACGCCGTGCTGCGCCGCCTCTACTCCGGCACCCATCAGGGCGTGGTGGCCGTCACCGCCGCCGTGGAATACGCCGATCTCGACACGCTCATCGCCTCCGTGGCCGCCGCGCCGCTGCCCGTGCTCCTCGCCCTTGACCAGGTGCAGGACCCCGGCAACCTCGGCGCCATGGCCCGCACGGCCTGGGCGCTGGGCGCGGCCGGCATCATCGTGCCCCGGCACGGCGGCGCATACATCGGCTCCGGCGCAATGCGCGCCAGCGCCGGCGCGCTGCACCACCTGCCCGTGGCCCGCGTCACCAACATGAGCCAGACCCTCGACGCCTGCGCCGATGCCGGGTTGTCCATCCTTTGCGCCGATGCCGAGGGCGAGGATCTTTACAAGGCCGCCATCAGCCTGCCCGCCGTGCTCGTCATGGGCGGCGAGGAAAAAGGCGTGCGCGTCGGCGTGGGCAAGCACTGCCAGCAGCGCCTCGCCATTCCGCTCAAGCGCAGCTTCGATTCGTTGAACGTGGCGCAGGCCGCCGCCATCTGCCTCGCGCGGTTGGGGCAGCTGTAGTTGAAGGAAAGAAAATAGCCTCCGGCGGTTGGGGGGCATGATGCCCCCCAAACCCCCTCATTGCAAATGCAAAGGCCTGGACGCGCGGGAAACGTGTCCAGGCCTTTGCATTTGAGGCGGGCCGGGCCCTCCCGTCTGCTTCGTGCCGCCCGGCGCGCATCTTGGCGAGCGGCGGCAAATGCGCTATCCACGCGGCATGAACACACGCAGAAAAACGCGCGAGGTGCGGCTGGGCTCTGTCGGCATCGGCGGAAGCAATCCCGTCCGCGTGCAGAGCATGACGAATGTGGACACGCGGGACGTTGCGGCCGCGCTGGGGCAGGTGCGCGAGCTGGCGGCCGCCGGGTGCGAGATCGTGCGCCTGGCCGTGCCGGACGAAGCCGCCGCGCGGGCCCTTACCGCCATTCGCGCGGGATCGCCGGTGCCCCTCGTGGCGGACATCCACTTCGACCATCGCCTGGCCTTGCTGGCGCTAGAGGCGGGAGTGGACGGCCTGCGCATCAATCCCGGCAACATCGGCGGGGCGGAGAAGGTGGACGCGGTGGTGCGGGCCGCGGCGGAGCGTGGCGTGCCCATGCGCATAGGGGTGAACAGCGGCTCGGTTGAAAAGGAGCTGCTGGCGCGCTTTGGCGGGCCGACGCCCGCGGCCATGGTGGAGAGCGCGCTTGGGCACGTGGCCCTGCTGGAACGCCGCAACTTCCACGACATCAAAATTTCGCTCAAGTCCTCCAGCGTGCGCGACACCATAGAGGCCTACACGCTCCTGTCCGCGCGGGTGGACTATCCGCTGCACATCGGGGTGACGGAGGCGGGCACGCTGCTGCCGGGCGCGGTGAAAAGCGCCGTGGGCCTGGGCGTGCTGCTTTATAACGGCATCGGCGACACGTTGCGCGTGTCGCTCACGCACGACCCCGTGGCGGAAATCGGCGTGGCGTATGATATTTTGCGCGCGCTGGGCCTGCGGGAGCGCGGGCCGGAGGTCATCAGCTGCCCCACCTGCGGCCGCACGGAAATCGGGCTCATCGCCCTGGCGGAGGAAGTGCAGAAGCGCCTGCGCGACGTACCGGAGGTGTTCAAGGTGGCGGTGATGGGCTGCGTGGTCAACGGTCCCGGCGAGGCGCGCGAGGCGGATATCGGCATCGCGGGCGGGCGCGGGGTGGGCATCGTGTTCCGCAAGGGCGAGGTTGTGCGCAAGATCCGCGGCGAGGAAAACCTGCTGCCGGAGTTCATGAAGGAGCTCGACCTGTTCCTGACCGAGCTGCGCACCCGCTAGCGCCCGCATTTGGCTGATCCGCCGTGACGGAGCGGCCTGCGCCGGGCCAGCCCAAGGGGAGCCTGCCCAGGGGGACTTGCGCCGTTTTCCGCGCCCGCCAAAGGGACCGAAATTTCCCAGTTGACAGCTTTTGCCCGAAAGGGTGAGGTGTGGCGCACAAAAGTCAGCTGACCTCTTGCTCCCCCCGCGGGTTGCAAGGGGAGCATCCCCCTTGCCGAAGGGGCCTGGGGAGGCGGAGCCTCACCAGATACATACTTCACAACATACTGCGAAACATGGAGAAGTGCATGCGTCTGTCCAAAGCCTATGTCCCGACCTTGAAAGAAGTTCCCGCCGAGGCCGAGGTGGTGAGCCACCGCCTGCTTCTGCGCGGCGGTTTCGTGCGCCAGCTTACGCGCGGCGTGTACACCTACCTGCCGCTGGGCCTGCGGGCCGTGAACAAGGTGGCGGACATCTGCCGCGAGGAGATGAACCGCGCGGGCGCGCAGGAAATATTGATGCCCATGGTGCAGCCGGGCGATTTGTGGCGCGAGACGGGCCGCTGGGAGTTCTACGGCAAGGAGCTGCTGCGCTTCAAGGACCGCGCCGACCGCGACTTCTGCCTTGGACCCACGCACGAGGAAGTGGTGACGGACCTGGTGCGCGGCGAGGTGCGCTCGTACCGGCAGCTGCCGCTGAACCTGTACCAGATCCAGACGAAGTTCCGCGACGAGATCCGCCCCCGCTTCGGGCTCATGCGCGGGCGCGAGTTCGTCATGAAGGACGGCTACTCCTTCGACCGCGACGACGCCGGGGCCGACGTGAGCTACAAGGCCATGTACGACGCCTACTGCGCCATTTTCCGCAGGCTTGGGCTGGAGTTCCGCCCTGTCGAGGCGGACACCGGCTCCATCGGCGGCAATTTCAGCCACGAGTTCATGGTGCTGGCCGATACCGGCGAGGACACCATCGCCACCTGCCAGGCCTGCGACTACGCCGCCAACCTGGAGAAGGCCGAGGTGGTGGTGCCCATCGACCGCTGCGACTGCGGCCACGACTGCCCGCCGCCCAGCGAGGTGCCCACCCCGGGCGCGCATTCCGTGACCGAACTGTGCGAGTTCCTCGGGGTCGAGGCGCGCAGCATCGTCAAAACCCTGCTGTTCGACGTGGACGGCCAGCCCGTGGCGGCCCTTGTGCGCGGCGACCGTGAACTCAATGAAATCAAGCTCAAAAATCATTTGAGGGCCCAGGACGTGAAGCTGGCCACGCCCGAGCAGGTGACGGCCTGGACCGGCGCGCCGGTGGGTTTCGCCGGGCCTGTGGGCCTCAAGGCCGCGGGCGTCAAAATCATCGTCGACCGCGAGCTGGACTTCGACTGCGGCTGGTTCGTCGGGGCCAACAAGGCCGACGCGCACCTCAAGAACGTGGACCTGCGCCGCGATGTCAAAATCGACGGCTATGCCGACCTGCGCAACATCACCGAGGCGGACAAGTGCCCGCGCTGCGGCGGGGCCATCAAGCTGCGCCGCGGCATAGAGGTGGGCCACGTGTTCAAGCTGGGCCTCAAGTACTCCAAGGCCATGAACGCCGTGTTCCTCGACGAGAACGGCAAGGAGCAGGTCATGGTCATGGGCTGCTACGGCATCGGCGTGTCGCGCATCGTGGCCTCGGCCATTGAGCAGAACCACGACGACGACGGCATCAAGTTCCCGCCCTCCATCGCCCCGTATGAGGTTTCGCTGCTCTCCCTGGGCGGCAAGGATCCCGAGGTGGCCGAGGCCGCGGACAGGCTCTACGCCGAACTCGCCGCCATGGGCATCGAGGTGCTTTTCGACGACCGCGACGAGCGCCCGGGCGTGAAATTCAAGGACGCCGACCTGCTGGGCATGCCCATGCAGCTGGTGCTGGGCGGCAAGGGCCTCAAAAACGGCATCATCGAGGCCAAGGACCGCCGCACCGGGGAAAAGCGCGAGCTGAAGCTGGCGGACTTCGCCGCCGAGTTCGGCGCTTGGCGGCGCGGCGTGCGCCAGGGCTGGGGGCTCGACATCGGCAAATAGCGCCGCGGCGCGGGGAGGCGGCAATGCACAGCCTGGATGTTCAGCTGGACTATTGGAACGGCGAGGGCGCGGGCAAAACATTCAGCCACCCCGCGCCCGTTGGCGAGCTGCTGGACCGGCTTGGCCCGCACGCGCGCGTGCTGGACTACGGCTGCGGCTACGGCCGCGTGTGCGCCGGGCTGGTCGCGGCGGGCTTCACGGACGTCGCCGGGGCCGACGTCTCAAGCGCGCTGGTTGCGCGCGGCCTGCGCGAACACCCTGGACTGAACCTGCGGGTGGTTGGTCCGCCGCCGCTGCCTTTTCCCACCGCCTCCTTCGACGCCTGCCTGCTCATGGCGCTTTTGACCTGCATTGCCTCCGACGACGGAATTGCCGCCGTTCTGGCCGAGGCGCACCGCCTGCTCAAGCCCGGCGGCATTCTTTTCCTCAGCGATTATCCGTTGCAAAACGATGCGCGCAACCGCGCCCGCTACGAGTCGGGCGCGGCGGAGTTCGGCGTGCATGGCGTGTTTCGCGCGGGTGCGGCGGTGTTCAGGCATTTTGCCCCGGCGGCTATGGAGAGGATGCTGCGCGGATTTGAGATTCTGTGGCGGCGCGAGATTGAGGTGGCGACGCTCAACGGCCACGCGGCGCAGGTTTTGCAGGTGCTGGCGCGCCGCGCGCCAGAGATGGAATCCGTGTGCTAAGGGTGCAGTGGGGCGGGCTTTCTGCCGTGCATCCCATTGTTGACAAGGATTATGGCCTAGGGTAAACAACGTTTTAAAAGTTTGTTTAAATTTTTGTTTCGTCGCTTCTAAAGCACGCGCTGGAGGATCGGGAGCATGCTTTCCAAATTTTTTCTGAACCGACCGGTATTCGCATGGGTCATCGCCATCATCATGATGGCTCTTGGCATACTCGCCATCTACAAAATGCCCATCGCCCAGTACCCGCCTATCGCGCCGCCCTCCATCGCCATTGACGCGTATTACCCGGGCGCCTCGGCCGAAACGGTGGAAAACACCGTCACGCAGATCATCGAGCAGAAGATGACCGGCCTGGACGGCATGCTCTACCTCACGGGCACCAGCTCGTCCTCCGGCGCGGCCCGCGTCGAGATGACCTTCGCCGCCGGCACCGACCCGGACGTGGCGTGGTCCAAGGTGCAGAACAAGCTGCAACTGGCCATGGCCAGCCTGCCCGACACCGTGCAGCGCTCCGGCGTCAAGGTCAGCAAGTCCACCCGCAACTACCTCATCGTCATCGGCCTCATTTCCGAGGACGGCAGCATGACCGGCGACGACCTGCGCGACTACGCCCAGTCGAAGCTGGAGAAGATCCTTTCGCGCGTGCCGGGCGTGGGCGAGGTTGAGGAGTTCGGCAGCCAGTACGCCATGCGCGTGTGGGTGAACCCGGACTCGTTGAACAACTACGGCCTGGGCATGGGTGACGTCATCAACGCGCTCAACGCCTACAACGTCGAGGTTTCCGCAGGCCAGTTCGGCGGCGCACCGGCGGCTCCGGGCCAGCGCATGAACAACTCCATCATCGTGCAGCACCTGCTGCAAACGCCGGAGGAATTCGCCAACATCCCCGTGCGCTCCAACCCGGACGGCTCGGTGGTGCGCATCAAGGACATCGGCCGCACGGACCTCGGCACGGAACGGTACGACGTCATCGCCAATTACAACGGCAAGCCCTCCGCGGCCATGGCCATCCGGCAGGCCTCCGGCGCCAACGCGCTGGCCACAGCCCAGTCCATCAAGGACAAGCTGGCGGAAATGAGCCACTATTTCCCGCATGGCATGAAGGTGGTCTATCCGTACGACACCACGCCCTTCACCACGGTGGCCATCCACGAGGTGGCCAAGACCCTGGTTGAAGCCGTGTTCCTGGTGTTCGTCATCATGTACCTGTTCATGGGCAACATCCGGGCCACCATCATCCCAACCATCGCGGTGCCGGTGGTGCTGCTCGGCACATTTGCGGTGCTCAACTTCTTCGGCTTCTCCATCAACATGCTGACGATGTTCGCCATGGTTCTGTCCATCGGCCTGCTCGTCGACGACGCCATCGTCGTTGTGGAGAACGTGGAACGAATAATGTCCGAGGAGGGCCTGCCTCCTCGGGAAGCCACGGCAAAGTCCATGGAGGAGATCACCAGCGCCCTTATCGGCATCGGCCTGGTGCTCTCGGCGGTGTTCGGCCCCATGGCCTTCTTCCAGGGCTCCACCGGCGTTTTGTACCGCCAGTTCTCGGTCACGGTCATCGCCTCCATGCTGCTTTCGGTGATGGTGGCGTTGATTTTGACCCCCGTGCTCTGCGCCACGTTCCTCAAGCCCGTGCCCAAGGGACACGAGCCCTCGGACAGCGCGGTGTTCTTTTTGCGGCCGTTCTTCCGCTGGTTCGACCGGGTGTTTTTCCGCACGCGTGAAAAATACGTGAGCGCGGTGGGATTCTCCCTGTCGCGGCGGACGCCCTTCATCGCCTTCTACATTGTGCTGGTGGCCGTGGTGGCCTTCTTTTTCCACCGCATGCCCACCTCGTACATTCCCGATGAGGACCAGGGAATATTGATGGTGCAGGCCAACCTGCCCCCGGGAGCCACCCTGGAGCAGACCCAGCAGGTGATGGACGTGGTGCAGAACTACTTCCTCACCAAAGAGAAGGAGACGGTGGAGTCGTTCCTGTCCGTTTCGGGCACCAGCTTCGGCGGGCAGGGGCAGAACATGGCGTTGGGCTTCGTCAAGCTCAAGGACTGGCACAAGCGCAACCGGCCGGACCAGCGTGTCAAGGCGGTGGCCGGGCGGGCCATGGGCGCGTTCTCAAAGATCAAGGGGGCCATGGTCTTCGCCTTCCCGCCGCCGCCCGTCATCGAGCTGGGCATGGCCACGGGCTTCGACTTCGAGTTGCAGGATCTGGGCGGCGTGGGGCATGAGCAGCTCATGGCCGCGCGCAACCAGCTGCTGGGCATGGCCATGAAGGACCCGCGCCTGGTGCGCGTGCGTCCGAACGGCATCGACGACGTGTCGGAATACAAGGTGGATGTGAACTGGGACAAGGCGGGGGCGCTCGGCGTGCCCATCAGCAACATCCACACCACGGTTTCCGCGGCCTTCGGCAGCGACTACGTGAACAACTTCATCCAGGGCGGCCGCGTGAAGCAGGTGTACGTGCAGGCGGACACCCCCTACCGCATGGCCCCGCAAGACCTGGACAAGCTCTACGTGCGCAACAGCGAGGGCAGAATGGTGCCGTTCTCCTCCCTCGCCACGGGGAGGTGGGCTTCCGGTTCGCCCAAGCTTGAGCGGTACAACGGCTTCCCCTCCATCGACATATGGGGCGAGCCCGCGCCCGGCCGCAGCACCGGCGACGCCATGGCCGCCATGGAGGAGCTTGCAGGAAAGCTGCCCCAGGGCATCGGCTTCGACTGGACCGGCCTGTCCTACCAGGAGCGCATCTCCACGCAGCAGGGGCCGATCCTTTACGCCTTCTCCATCTTCGTCATCTTCCTGTGCGTGGCCGCGCTGTACGAAAGCTGGACCATTCCGTTTGTGAACCTGCTGATGCTGCCGCTGGGCGTTTTGGGCGCAATCTTGGCCACCAGCATGCGCGGCATGCCCAACGACGTGTACTTCCAGATCGGCTTCCTCACCACGCTCGGTCTTTCAACCAAGAACGCCATTCTGATCGTCCAGTTCATCAAGGAGCGGATGGGCCACGGCGATGGGCTCATCGACGCCACCCTCGGCGCGGTGCGCACCCGGTTCCGGCCGGTCATGATGACCTCCATGGCCTTCTTCTTCGGCGTGCTGCCCCTGGCCATAGCCACGGGCGCCGGCGCGGGCGCCATGGCCGCCATCGGCACCGCGGTGTGCGGCGGCATGGTTTCGGCGACGTTCATCGACCTTATCTTCATCCCGCTGTTCTTCGTGCTGGTTTCCCAGATCTTCAGCAAGCATGGGAAGGGCAAGAAGGGCGGGGGAGGCGGTCCAGAGGGTGGTCCCGAAAGTGGCCCTGGCGGCGGCCACGACGACGGAAAGGCCGCCGATGTCCAGCCCGGGGAACTCGCCGGTAACCCGGCGCAACAGGAGAGTGCGGCATGAGGGCTCAAGACAAGATTCTGGTTTTGGCGGACGGGTCCGAGCGAACGCTCATGACTGCGGCGCATCTCAAGGAGTACATGCCCGACAAGATGACCCGCCGGGTTGTGCTCTTCCACGTGGTCGCTTCCATTCCAGAAGAGTTGCGCGACCTGGAGGACGACCCCTCCTGCACCGTTCTGCTGGAGAAGCTGAAGCTGCAGGCCGACGAATCGCAGAAACGGGTTCTGGAGACGCTGGAGCAGGCCAAGAGGAACTTGATCGAGATCGGCGGGCTGCCTGAAGAACTGGTCGAAATCAAGATCCAGCGTGTGCGGCACGGCATCGCCCGCGACATCATCGAGGAAGCGCGCAAAGGCTACGTCGCCGTGGTGTTGCGGCGGCGGGGTTTGGGCACGCTGAAAAACATCATCCTCGGCAGCGTTGCAGTCAAGCTGCTGCAATCGCTTACTTTCATCCCCGTCATCCTGGTGGGTCCGGCCCCGGGGGTGAAACGGGTGCTGCTGGCGGTGGACGCCTCGCAAAATTCTCTCCGGGCGATCGATTTTGTCGCCGCCACGCTGGCTGGGCACAACGATTACGAGGTGTGCGTGTTCCACGGCGTCGTCGGGCTTGGGGCCATCGACTTCGACCCCGTGGCCGACGCGCAGCGCCCCCCGCGCCCCTGCGAGGAGCAGGAGGACGATTGCCTCGACGCCTTCAAGTGCAAAGTCGGGCGCCTGGTGCTCAGCGTGCGCGACAGGCTCATGGCGGCGGGCATCGCCGCGGACCATGTCTCCATCAAGGTCACCAGCGGGGCAACCAGCAGGGCCGGGGCCATTGTCAGCGCGGCCGAGGACGGCGGATTCGGCACCATTGTCGTTGGCCGTCGGGGGCTTTCGCGCGTGGAGTCCTTCTTCATGGGGCGTGTCAGCCACGCCGTTGTGCACGAAGGCAAACAGTTTTCCGTCTGGGTTGTGTAGGCGGCGCTTCCTCCAGTTTTGTAAGCGGATTTCCATCCCTTGCGCGGGGCAAGGCGCAACAGAGCGCGGGGGGAAACCTTTCCGTGGAAAGGTTCTCCCCCCGCACCCCCCTTCCAAAGGCTTTTCAAGGTGGCGCGGGTTGTTCATGACGTTCGCCGCCCCATCTTTCGTCCTGTCCCGAACGAAATGACCAGGACGACACTCGGACTTCAAAGGGCCAATGCCCTCTGGCCGGGAAGCACAGAAGAATTATCACACCAAAAGAAAAGCAACTTTAGCAGTAATTTATAGCAGTTATCGCTTCCGGCCTCGCGAAGCCTCATTAAATGCAGGACCCCAAAAAATGTCCTGGCGTGAAGAGGCAAGGCCGCCGCGGGATGCTCGCATAAACAACACGCCACTTTTCTCCATCTTCGGTGTCGCTGGCATAGCGTACATTGGGTTGTCATTCCGAAGGTAAGAGTGGGGCGACGGCGAACGCCTGTACGTGGGGCCGAAAGGTCTCTCGACCGGCCGCTCAGCCGCGCATCTGCGTAGGGGTCTGCGGCTGCTGTGGGCGATGCTCTGACCCGTTCCGGGCGGCAAAACGGGCATGACGCTCGGCTGGTCAACCGGCGGTCCCGTTGTGAAGCGTGGAGCCGGCCCAGGTGCAAACGCGGTGGGGGCCAAGCGGGCCGCTAGGGGGCCAAGGTCAGGGATTCGGTTTGTTCGGCCAGAAACATGGCATAGCCGCGCTCCATGTGCTGGCTGGAAAAAAGGTACACCGCGCCGGTGTCGGTGGTGACGGAGCTGATGTCTTGGTAGTCGGGACTTTCGGCCATGGCCGCCACGGCATGGGCGATGTCTTCGGGGGGGAGTTCAAAGGGCGGCCCCTCGAAAAGCTCCGCGGGCACTGGCCGGGGATAGTCGCGCGAGTTGGCTCGGATTTCCTCGGCCATGAGCAGCAGCGGCGAGCCCTTCCGGTCCAAAATGCGGGCGTAGGTGCGGCTCAGCTGCTCAGGGGCGTGGTGCAGCGTGCGGCCTGTGCGGCTTTCCAAAACGGCCAGGGCCGGGTGCGCCGCCAGCAGGCCCGGCAGCAGCGCGCGGGCCTCCTCCAAGCCGATCGTGTCCTCCTCGGCGAAATGGCCCTCGGCGGCCAGCGCCTCCAGCACCTCGGCGCAGTCCACCAGGCGCAGCTCCGCGCTGGCCTCCCGCACCGCCTGGGCCGCGGCCTCGCAGAGGCGGGCCGTGTCCTCGGGGGTCATTTCTCCGCACCGGGCACAAGGCCCTTTTCCGCCAGGGCCTGGCCCACGGCGTCCAGGCCAAGCCGGCCATAGGTCTCGCGCGTGGGCGCGCCCGTGGCCTTGTCCCAGCCCATGCTCTCGTAGAACATGTCCATGGCGAGGGCCATGTCCGCGCGGTCCATGCGGATGGTGCCCTGGGTGAACGGCTGCGCGCCCTTCGGGTCCTCGTACACCCATTGGGGCACATGGTCGTGGGCCCCGCGCATGTCGGCGGTGGCCATGTCGCGGATTGTCAGGGCGCGGTGCAGGGTGAACACGCGCGTCCCCGCAAGGTCCAGACCCTCGCGGTCCAGGCTGCGGCCCGTGGCCAAGCTGTAAAAACGGGACTCCAGACTGTTGTCGCCCCGATAGCCACGCTCCTTGAGTGGCGAGGCCACCCACGGCCCCATCCAGTTGCACAGGCCCAGGCAGTCGTGCAGCTCCTTGCGGATGAGCGCCCATTGGGCGCGCCGGGCCTTGTACGGGTTCATGCGGGTGTAGTGGCCCGGGGCGTCCACGGAGTCCGGCGAGCCCCAAAGCTCCCCGGACAAGCGCTTCTGCTCGTGCACGGGCAGGCCATTGCGCACGAAGTTGGTGTGGGAGTGGCACTGGGCGTCGCGGTTGTACTGTGTGTTGATGATGACCCCGCACTGGCCGTCGTCCTCGTTGGCGTGGTGCTTGGGGTGGCCCATCTTCCAGTAGGTGGTGGCGCGGTCCGCCTCCCAGGCTGATTCCGGGACGCCCCAGTGGTCGAAGGGGCCGCCGGACCCCTGGCTGAGCACGTTGCCCAGCTCGCCCCGGCGTTCGCCAATGCGCGGGATGAGGTCCAGCAGAAAGGCGGGATCGCCCGCGCGCCATTGGTCCCAGGGGATGGAGGAATACTCGGCCGAGCCGAGCTTGGCCTGGAGCACACCATCATTGGCGAGCTTGATGAAGTCGCGCTGGAGCTGCCCGTAATTGCTCCAAATGCCCATGTCGTCGGCCATGTTCATGCCGATCATGCAGGCCTCCAGAGCGGCTTGCCCCTTGGGGCCGCCAGGCAGGCCGGGGAAGAAGAAACGGCCGAAGTTGAGGGCGATGCAAGTGCCCTGGGCTATTTCGTTCAGGCCGTATTTTGTGGCCATGGCCGGTACTTTGAGGGTGGTGTGGCAGCGAATGGGGCAGGAGGTGCAGCCGTTGCCGCGCACGGTGTGCTTCCAGGCCTGCTCGCCCAGAAAGTAGGCCGCGCTGTTGGTGCGGTAAGCGATGCGGCTCATGCTGTGGATGCTGCCGGTGATCTCCACCGGCGGCCTGGCCGCCCCCCAGCGCTTGCCGGGCTCGCCCACCCAGCGGGAGCCCGGGCTGTAGTATTCGGACTCGGGCGAGGGGAAGGCTGGAACAACGTGCTGGTTGTTGGCCCCCAGGATGGACAGATGGAACTTCACCAGCCGCTCCCACTGCCCCTTGTCGCCCGCGATGCGCACGCAGCCGCTGCCCTGGACGCCGATGGCCTTGAGATTTTTCGAGCCCATGACGCCGCCCACCCCGCCAGCGGAGTGGGACAGGGAGTTGACCACCGTAGCCAGGGGCGCGAGCTTCTCCCCGGCTTGGCCTATGGCCGCCACGCAGCAGTCCGCGCCCATCTCCTGGCTGATTTCCAGGGTGGCGCGGCGGATGCCGCTGCCCCAAAGGTGGGAGGCGTCGCGCAGCTCCACATGGCCGTCGCGGACGAACAGCCACACGGGGCGCTCGGCCCGGCCCTCTACGATGATGGCGTCGTAGCCGGCGTACTTGAGCTTGGCCGCGAACTGGCCGCCCATGTGGCCGGAGCCCACCAGGGCCTTGGGCCAGCAGGAGGGATAGATGGCGGTGATGGCGGTGCGTCCGCTGCAGGGCACGCTGGTGCCCGCCAGAACGCCCGTGGCGAAGACGAGCTTGTTTGCGGCGTCGAAGGGGCCGGTGCCCTGGGGCACTTCCTCCCACAGCACTTGGTAGCCCAGTCCCGTGCCGCCCAATACGTCGCCATAGCGCTCGACGGTGTCCTGGGTGCTGAATTTTCCGGTGGACAGGTCCACGCGCAGCACCCTGCCGGCGAAGCCTCCCGGGGTCGCTGTCATACTTGGTCTCCTAGCGGCGCGCGCCCTTCTTGGTTGCAGGGATGTGGCAGCCTGCGCAGTCCTTGGCCGCGGCTGCCGTGGTCACGCGGATGCTCGCCATGGGCGGCGGGCCTTCGCGGGTGATGTCGCGCCAGGGCACGAAGCGCAGCGCTCCAGACGGGCAGGCCTCAACACATTTGGGCTTGCCGTTGCAAAGAAAGCATTTGGAGGCCTTCTGGCGCTCCTCGTCAAAAGTCATCATGCCCCAGGGGCAGGCCCGCTGGCACAGACGGCAGCCCACGCATTTTTTGGCGTCCACCACGCGGGCCCCTGTCTTCGGATCGAGGACTATGGCGCCCTCGGGGCAGGCCGTGGCGCAGGGCACAGGATGCGGACATTGCCGGCACACGCCCTGGACCACCAAGCCGTCGCCCCAGATTCCCCGCGAATCCTGGCCGCCGGAGGGCCCCTGTGGGCCGTAGTTCAGGGCGCGGGCGATCTTGATGCGGGAAAGCGAGGGCTGCGCGCGGCCGTCGTTGAATTCGGTGCAGGCCAGTTCGCAGCGTTGACAGCCCACGCAGCGCGAGGGGTCGGCCAGGATCAGGCCTTTGGCGTTGTCCAGAACCACCAGCGGCGGATCGGCCCCGAACGCCTCGCAAAGCCCCAGTGCCGCGAGGCTGGACACGGCGCAGGCCGAGAACAAGAGAAAGCCCCGCCGCGAAAGGCGGGTATCCATGCCTGCGGCGCTGGCCGCCTGTGCGATGCAGGTCCGAGTTTTTTCCGCTGCCATGAATCTCCTGTCCGGCGGGACGGGCTGGGATGAGTGGCGAATGAATTCTTGAAGTACGCGGCGGCGTCACGCTGGTCAATTGCTCCGTTGCCCGCGCCCTGCGCGTCATGCCGCCGGAGGCTCAGCCGCCGCCTGGGGCAAGAACCGGATGGCTGCGCGGTGGCTGAGGTCTCTCTTCGGCTTCAAGGGCAAGGAGTGATCATGCCCCCCGCCCCGTTGCCATATGGGGTAGATCGGCTCCGAGGGGCAAAGCCCCTTCGCGCTGGCCGGGGCCTTCCTTGTGCGGCGCGCTACCGCGCCTGGGCCAGCGCTTCCCCGCCATCCGCCACGCGCAGGCGCGTCAGCACGGAGCACAGTCCCACGGCCACGGCGCAGACGGCGGCGTCGGCCAAAAGCAGGCCGTTGTAGCCCGTCATGTGCATCATCCACGCGCCGAGCACCGGCCCCGCGAAGTTGCCCACCTGCAGGGACAGCATCATCAGATTGGAGTTGATGGTTTTGAAGCGCGGCGGCGAGATGGTGAACATGTAGCCGTACAGCGCGGGCGAGCCGAAGCCCATGCCGATGCCCATGGCCAGCGACGAGGCGTAGAGCTGCCACAGCTCGGTGGACCTTTCGGCCAGAAGGAAACTGAAGGCGGAAAGGACGAAGGTGAGGCGGATGAGGGCCACCTTGCTCACCCGGTCGAACAGATGTTTGCCGAAGGCGCGGATGAAGATCATGCAGCACATCTGGATGGTGAAGTAGTAGCCCACGCTCGCAAACCCGCGCGAGAGGAACAGCCCCTGCGCCATGAAGAACAGCGACGAGAAGGCGATGATATAGAAGGCGTTCAGCACCAGCAGCATGGCGATGGGCGGCGAGGCGGCGTTGCGGTACATGTCCGGCAGGGAGACCTTGGTCTGCGGCTTGGCCTCCGTCCCGGCGCGGCGCTGCCGCCGGGCGATGAGCACCACCAGCGCCAAGCCGGGAACCAGCAGCAGCGACGCCCCCAGATACTCGTACGCGGGGGATGGCGTAAGCGGCGCGGCCAGACCGCACACGGCCGGCACGATGGAGTACGGCAGCAGCAACGCCACGGAATAGAGGCTGAAGGCCTGCCCGCTGCGCTCCGGCGGAATGTTCCCCACCATCATGGTCATGCACGCGGCGGAGAGCAGATACACCGCCGTGCCGTTGATGAGGCGCACGGCGAGCAGAACCGGCACGCTGGCGGCGAAGAGATACACCGGACCACAGGCAAGCAGCAAAAGTGCGCCAAGGGCCGCCCACTTCGGGGCGTTGGCCTGCGTCAGGTAGGGGCTGGCGAACAGAAAAAAGGCGATGGTCGCCAGCGACGAGCAGCCGATGAGAAATCCGCGCCACTGCTGGGCGATGCCCACCTGTTGCAGGTACTGGTACAGGTTGTAGAACACCGTGATGTTGCAGTAGGCCAGGAAGATCAACAGACAAATGGCGATGAAGTCGAAATTGAGCAGATTCTTTGTGCGTGCCATGGGCGTGGGGGTTCGGGTTGCCGCCTAGGGGCGGGTGCGCAAGCCGCGCGCCGCAAATCCGGCCACGGCCCGGCCGATGGCTTCGGCATCCTGCGGGGTGTAGCCGCTTTTTCCGGCGAAACGCAGAAAGTTGCCGTTGCGCGAAAAGGCGCTGGCCATGGTGAACAGCGAATACGCCAGCACCTTGTTGTCCAGGTTGGCCGCAGCCAGCCCGGAGGTTTCCTCCACCAGCCGGGAAAACGCCTCCAGACACGGCCGTATGGCGCCCTCATAGAGCGTGTCGAAGCAGGCCGTGGGCGTGATGAACTCGCGCTGCAGCAAGAGGCTCATCCACTGCGACCGGTTGGAGGCGGCCAGCGCGGCCACAAGCTTGGCGATGACACGGCTGGCGCGCAGCAGGGGCTCCTCCCCGGCGGCGTCGCTTTCCGTCCGGGCCGCGCCAAAAGCTTCCTGGTACCGACAGGCGAGCTCTCCGGCCACTGCGCGCACCACCTCCGCGTACAGTCCGTCCTTGCCGCCGAAGTGAAAGGCGATGGCGGCGGTGTTCACACCAGCGGCGGCGGCCAGCTCCCGCGTGCCCACGGCCTCAAAGCCCTTGACGGCGAACAGCCGCAGGGCCTCGGCCAGCAGCCGGTCCCGGGTGGCTTGGCCCTTGACCATCCGCGTGTCGATTTTTTCTTTTGCTTCCATGCCTTCTCCGCCGCGCCGGATGTTTTGCGCGATCTCCCGGCCCGGACCGGGAGATATGCCCGCCGCAATGCAATGTCAATCAATCGATTGACATTATTTCTCGGCAGGGCGCGGCACGGACGCAAAAGGAACCCCAGGCGGGGCAAAGGGCCAGCCGTCGGGAGCCGCTTGTCGTCGGGAGCCGCTTGCCGCCGGGAGCCGCTTGCCGTCAGGCCGCAGCGCCGGTCACGGCTTGCCTTCGGCATCGGCCTGGCGGAGCGCCTGGCCCACATGGGCGGCCAAAACGGCCACGGAAGTGGCGGGGGTGGGGCGCGCCAGCACGCCCAGCAGCCTGTTGGCCAGGGCGGCCAGGGCGCAGGCGGCGGGAATGGAGCGCCCGGCCATGAGCAGGGCGGTGACCATGCCGGTGAGCGTATCGCCGGTGCCGCCGATGGCC
>Ga0183100_1000997_pt1 | contig 16241 bp, 12 predicted proteins | sample Biomet2_FD_127789 | JGI IMG/M metagenome (GOLD analysis project Ga0183100, IMG submission 127789) | Microbial communities from bioreactor (seeded with anoxic lake sediment) at LBNL, California, USA - Biofuel metagenome 2 | ecosystem: Engineered > Bioreactor > Anaerobic > Unclassified ...
TGGTTCTGCAGGGCGCGCGGCTCGCCGCGGGTGGGATTGACGATGTGGTTGGTGGAGCCGATGTACACGCCCGGGCCGATGAGCGCGTAGTCGCCGATCTCGATGCCGCCGCGGCCGTCGATGAGCGTGCCCCAGTTGATGTTGAGGTACTGCCCGGCCGTGATCTTGTACGAGTGGTTGATGCGCACGTTGGTGTGGATGGTGGAGCCGCGCCCCAGGCTCTTGAAGGTGCAGCGGTACAGCAGGTGGCGCAGCAAAATGCCCTCATAGCCGGGAAAGTTGCGCAGAAAGAAGCCGCCGTACTCCTCCACCAGAACGGTGAGGATGTCGCGGAATCTGTAGCGCGCGAGGTATTTTTTCAACACCAGCATGTGCGTACCGCCAGGCGGGGCCGTTTGCGAGCCGACTGTACCGGTTGCGTCGACTGCGCCGGGCTCACTCGTCCTTCCCGAAATTCACTTTCCTGTCCACTATGAACATGGGCCGGCGCTTCACCTCGTCGTAAATGCGGCCCACGTACTCGCCCATGAGGCCAAGGCCGAGGAGCTGCACGCCGGAGAAGAACGTCACCACCAGCACTGTGGTGGAAAGCCCGGGCGTGAGATTGACGCCCAGAAGCTTCTGCGCCACGTACCACACCCCCAGCAAAAAGCTGAACATGGCGGTGAAAAAGCCCATGATGCTCATGAGCTGCAACGGGCGGCTGCTGAAGCTGATGAGCCCGTTGAGGCCGATCTTGAGCGAGCCGGTGAAGCGGTTGTACTTGCCGTAGCCTTCCAGCCGGTCGTCGCGGTCGTACTCCACAAAGGCCTGCTTGAAGCCCACATAGGCCACCAGCCCGCGCAGAAAGCCGTGGGTCTCGTTGAGCCGCCGGAGCTCCTCGATGACGCGGCGCGTCATGATGCGGAAGTCCCCGGTGTCGCGCGGGATGCGCACGTCGGAGAGCTTGTTGATGAGGTAGTAGCCGAAGCTGGAGATGGCGCGCTTGGCCAGGGTTTCGCCCTTGCGCGAGCGGCGCTTGGCGCACACCACTTCAAAGCCCTCGGCCAGCTTGGCGTGCATCTCGGCGATGAGCTCCGGCTGGTCCTGCAGGTCCACGTCGATGACGACGCAGGTCTTGCCCGCGCAGGTGAGTATGCCCGCCATGGTGGCGGCGGGCTGGCCGAAGCGGCGCGAAAAGACCATGAGCTTCACCGCGGGGTTGCGGTTTATCTCCTCCTGAATCACGGCCTCGGTGTTGTCGGTGCAGGGGTCCAGGGCGAACAGTATTTCGTAGCTCACGCCCATGGAGGCCAGGACTGCCTCGGTGCGCTCAAGGAAGGGGCGGATGTTCCCCGCCTCGTTGTACACGGGGACGATGACGGAGATGTCGGGAGTGGTCATGGGCGTGCGCATTCTCCAAAATAGGGTTCCGCCCCGCCGGTTGGCGCGCATGCGCGCCGGGGCGTTCCGGTCGGGCGATATGGCCGGGCGCTCCGGCAAAAAACCGCGCGGGCCCTTGCGGCGCGTGGTTTTAAAACGCCCAACCATATCGGCCCGAAGCCGAATTGGCAAGCACGGGCCTTGCGGACCCGCCGACAAAGAGCCCGGCGAATGCCGCCGCGCCGCTATCCAGCCAAAGCTTTCGGTCCGTGTCGCGTACTCCCTTGACATTGCCCGGCCGGTGAGGAAGAAACAGCGCCATCCCGGCGGCTTTTCCCCACCGCCGCCAGCACCTGCGGCCCCAAAAGAACACATGACACGAGCCGACATCGCCATCTGCTGGGTCAGCGTCCACGGCGGCCGCTACCACGCACTGCTCCACCTGCGCGACCGTTTGCGCCGGGCCGGGCTCTCGTGCCTTGTCCTCCTCAACAGCGACGCCCCCCTGGGATTGCAAGTGGGCCTGGATGTCACCCCGGAACAAGTGGCGGAGCTGGCGGACGGCGGCGCGCACATTCTGCCCCTGGAGCAAATGGCCCGAACCCTGCGCGAAAACCGCCCGCGGCTGTGCCTGCTGGACGCTCACGCAGGCGACCAGACCCCGCGCCTGCTGGCCGTTGCGCGCGAGGCCGGGGCCATAACCGTCCAGGCCAGCACGCTGCTGGCCGACTACTCCTACCACGGCGCGGATTACGCCCTGGTGCAGCATCCCCTTTCGCTGTGGATCGCCCTGGACTACTCGCGCGACCCGCTGGCCCCGGGCCTTGCCCGCGCCAAGGGCGTGTTCTTTTCGGGCAATATTTTTTACGAGCCGCTGCTCAACACCTGGACCAGCGCCCTGCGCAGCCGCGAGGACCTGGCGGCCAAATACGGACTGGAGCCCGGCAAGCCCACGGCCTTGTGGCTGCCCAACCGCGAGGATGGCCAGGACCCCGACTACGGGCGGATCATCGACCACGCGCGCGCGGCGGGCCACAATGTGCTGGTGAAGCTGCACCCCTGGGAATACAAGCAGCTGCGCCACGGATTCGATCCCTACGGCCAGGGCATGACCTCGGCGCAGAAATGGGGCGTGCCCGCCATCGACGAATGCGACACCTCCTGGGCGCTCAGCTTCTGCGACGTGGGCCTCATGCGCGGGTCGTCGCTGGGGCTGGAGCTGCCCTTCTGGCGCAAGCCGGGCGTGTATCTGCCCTACCCGGGCGCGCACCTGCCCTGGTACTCCCTGCTGCTGGAGATGACCCGGGGCGTTTCCCGGCACCTTGACGCCGTGGAGGATTTGGAGGCATTGCTGCAACAGCGCAGTCTTCTTGCCTATACAGACGCAGACTATGCGCGCGCCAAGCGCTACACCATGCCGCGCGGCTCCGGCGCGGCGGGCCAGCCGGATTCGCTGGACCTGCACGCGCGGCACTTGGCGGCCATTTTGGAGGGCCGCGCGGAGCAAGAGGCCGCCTGCGTTCCCGGCGGCAGCCTTTCGGCCCTGCGCCGCGCGTTCGAGCCGGAGGTGCCGTCCACGTTCTACAAACGCCTGCGCCCCTGGCGAAGGCTCGTCCACGCCGCGCGGCGGCTCGTCGGCCTACGGCCAGCCCAGCGCGCGTAAATCATTCCGCAGGAGCGTACATGGATTTCAGCCAGCCCATCCTCATGGACAACCGGAATCTCCGCAAGGACATACCGGATATCGACTCCTTCTTTTCCCAAGTGCTGCGCGAAATGGAGCAGCTGCCCCGCGTGGACAACGTCGTGGCCGATCCCGAGATCGTGACGCAGGTGCCCTGCCCGGTCTGCGGCGAAGGGCGCGGCGACCAGCTTTTCGTGCGCGCGGGCTTCCTCATCGTGCAGTGCCCGGTGTGCACCCACGTGTACGTGAAGAACCGCATGAAGGAGGAGTACCTGCAGGGCCTGTACGCGGGCTCCGTGAGCGAGCAGACCTACCGCCGCATTCGCGCCAGCGAGTTCCACAAGCGCTACTGGCACGCGGTGTACGCAAAGTATCTGGACTATTTCGCCTCGCTCGGCTGCGCGAACAAAAACGTCATCGACGTGGGCTGCGGCGCGGGCAACTTCCTCGACACCTGCCGCGAGATAACCGACTACACCCTGCACGGCCTGGACTTCTGCGAAGATTCCTTCGACTTCATCGTCTCCGTCACCGGGCGCGACAACTACTATTTCCGCCAGCCCATTGAAGACGTGGACTTCGGCCCCAAGCGCTTCGGGCTCATCACCATGTGGGGCGTGCTGGAGCACCTCGTCAGCCCGGGCAGCGTGCTCAAAAAATGCGGCGAAATCCTCGACGAGGGCGGACGCGTGCTGGTGATGGTGCCCAACCTTTTCAGCCGGGCCTTCAAGATCCTCGGCATCTCCACCCCCACCATCTACCCGCGCGCGCACCTGCACTACTACACCCAGGCCAGCATGGAGCGCCTGTGCCGCGACGCGGGCCTCGCCATCGACGCGTTCTTTCAGGAACTTCCCGTCATTGATCTGATGCATCCATTCATCTACTATGATGAAGCCTTGGTGAAGGACATTGTGGCCAAGAACGAGTGCTACTACCACGCCTACCTGCTGCGCAGGGCCTAGGCGGCGGCAACCGGCGCGCATGAGGAACATCCACGCATGGAAATGATGGCGTCTCCCGCCCAGGCGGTCCAAACGGCCGCGCCCAAGACGGCCCCCCGGTGGCTGCCCCCGCTGCTGGCCCTGCCGCCGGTGGCCGCCTACGCCGTTCTCGCGGCCATGTACCCGGCCCTGGCAGAGTCCATCGCCCGGTTCGCTGGGTATTTCGCGCTATTCCTGGCGCTGCCCAGCCTGGCCCTGGGCCTGGCGCTGCCCCTGGGCCAACGCTCCCGCGCGGAGTCGTTCTTCATGGGCTATCCGGCGGCGCAGGTGCTGCTGTTCCTGCTGATTTTCTTTGGGGGCAAATACGGCGCGCCCTGGATTCCGGCCGCCCTGCCAGCGGCCAGCCTGGCCGCCCTGCCGCTTTTGCTGCGCGCCAAGCGGGCCCGGCTGGCCCCGGCCCTGGGCGCGGGCGAATTCTGGATGATCGCGGCCACGCTGACCCTGGCCACGGCCCTCTGCTTCATCAAGTTCGTTTCGTTCCCAATGCCCACGCCCGGCCACCCGGCCATCTTCTATCAGGACGACACGGGCACGGCGGCCTTCGTCTGGTCGGCGGTCAACGCCATCCAGTACGGCGTGCCCTACTCCCTGCCCTGGGCCGCAGGCTTCCCCGACTATCCCTACCACCGCATCTACCATTACATTTACGGCTTCGCCACGTACGCCTTCGGCATCGACCCCGTGGAGCAGATCATGTTCTACTGGGCTCCAGCGCAGTGGCTCATGCTGGCGGGAGCGGCGGTGGTCGGCTGCCGCAAGCTGGCGGGCTTCTCCGTCCTTGAAACCTGCGTGGCCCTGCTGCTGCTGCTTTTCTCCGACGGGCTGGACTTCAACGCCCAGACCTCCATCCAGACCATGGCCTATTTCCACACCTTCTTCTTCGGCCTGCCCGCGTTCCTCATGCTGCTGCTGGCCTTGTACGGCCACCTGGGCGGGCGCGCGCGCATATCGCCCCTGCACGCGGCCAGCTGCTATTTCGTGGCCGCGGGCGTGAAGGCCGACCTGCTGCCCTTCATCCCCTTCGCGCTTTTCCCGGTGTTTTTGCACCGGCTGTACAAAAAGCTCAGCATCAAGGTTGACCTGCGCATGGCCGCGTATTTCATCGCCGCCGCGTGCATGCTGTTTTACACGCACTACAGCAACCTGGGCATGAGCAAGGCCCGCGCAAAAAGCTTCCACCTCTGGCCCGCCCTCATGGGCACCATCGGCAACCTCATCACCATGTCGTACGTGGTGGTGCCGTTTCTGGTGGTGGCCGTGCTCGCGGCGGACAGGGACACGCTGCTGCGCGAGCGCCTGCGCCGCGACAGCCAGTTCCATGTCATGCTGCTGACCTTCTGCCTGGGCAGCGCCATCTTCCTCAAGGTGGTGGGCTACACCGGCGGCGAGGTGTACTTCTACTGGCAGGCCCGGCTCATGACTCTGGTGGCCTTCGCCTGGCTGGCCGCGCACGCCCTGAAATGGCGCACGCGCGTGGTGGCCCCGGTCGTGGCCGTGGTGCTGGCCTGCGGCGTGTGGTACTTCGGCAACAACGTGGCCGCCACCTATACGCCCAGCCAAAAGGGCCTCGCCCTGGACAGCGCGTCCAGAAACATCGATTACGAAGAATTGCAGGGCCTGCGCTGGGCCAGCCGCCACCTGGACCGCTCCAAGGTGTTCTTCACCAACAAGGACAGCTACCTGGGCTACTACCTGGTGGGCTACATGAAGAACTTCACCCCGGATTACCTCGGCCTCACCGGCATGCAGGGCTATGCCTGGCCCGGCGACAGCTTCTCCGAGGCGACCCAGGCGGCCATCACCACCCGCCGCCAGTGGGTGGAAACGTTCAACGACGCGGACGATCCCGCGGAAAAGGCCGAGGCCCTCGGGCACATCGACGTGGATTATTACATCTACTGCCAGCGGCAGCGCCCGTTCGACTTCTCCTCCATTCCAGCCATGCGCCCGGTGTTCCGCAACCAGGCGATCGTCATCTACGAAATCCTGCGGTCGGCGCCAGTTCCGGCCGCCGCCCCAACCGCCGCGTCGGCCGACGCACCGGCCGCGAATTAGCCGCCGCCCCCGCGCGAAACAGCAGCACCCAGGAGCCGCACATGGACAAGCAAATCGACGCCGCCCCCGAAAACGACGCCCCCACGCGGGACGCCGCGGACGAGACCAGCCTGGCGGACGCGCCCGACGCCGCGACCCAGGCGGCCCTTTCCGCCCCCTGCGACATGTACCTGCGCCACAGCAAGGGCAAATTCCGCCTGAGCATTCCGGCGCTGGGCCTCATGGTCAGCAACGCCTCCCTTGAGGCCGCCTACGCCGAGATGGCCGCCCTGCGCGAGCGGCGCATCCGCGAGTTCGCGTCCGAGGGAATGCTGCACCTGCTTTCCGCCCCGGGCGCGCTGCCCGGCACGCCCGCCGCCCCCACGGGAACAGCGGCCAAGCTCCGGCCGTTCTTCATCAAATGCCTTGTGGTTGCGCTGCTGTTCCTGGGCGCCATGAACCTCCTCTCGCACAGCCTGGGCGATGTGGGCTACGTGCTGGAAAAGAAGCTGCAGGCCGTGCGCAACTGGACGCCCGACGAAACCGAAAAGCAGCGCGCGCTCTCCGAGAAGGTGGCCCGCAACCTCGGGCCGGTCATCCGCGAATTGATGGTGATGTTCCAGCGGCCGGATGAATTCCGCGCGGCCGAGAACAAGACCGCCGAAGCCGCCGCCATGGCCGCGTCCGCCAGGGGCGAAGCCCCGGCTGCCGCACCGGCCGCCGACGCAACCGCCGCGCAGACCGTCCAGCCGGTCGCTCAGGATGCCCAAAAGGACGCCCAGAAAGGCGAAAAGAAAGACGAAAAGAAAGACGAGAAGAAGAACGAAAAGACCACGGCCCAAGCCGCCCCAAAGGCCGCGGCGCATCAGCCGGGCAAGTCCGGCAAGACGGCGAAGTAGGCCGCGTCGCGCTTGCCGCGGCGCACCGCCGGACGCCTGCGGGGGAGCCCGCACAATGGGCGGGGTGCCAAGCGGACGACCGGAACGCTGAGCGGCCAGACGAGCAGCCGCAGAGACCGCCAGCCCCCAGAGAGCAGCGAACGGCCAGCTTGAGACATCTGCCAACGGATGGATGAGCCGGCGGATAATCGGAGAGGCCGTCAGGCGGCACAGCCGGTCAAGAAAAAGACCGCAACGGCCAGCCCGCCAACGGGGTGGCGTCATTCCCTAAAAAAACGGGGGGCCCGGCCAAGCGCCGCGCCCCCCGAACTGTTTTGCCCCCCGCAGTGGCGGGAAAGCTACCGGACCAGCAACTTGTCCAGCTGGCCGTTGAGCGCCTTGCGCTCCAGATAGCCCTCGTGGCGGGCCACTTCGCGTCCTGTCTTGTCGAAGAATATCTGCGTGGGGATGACGCGCACGCCGAAGCTGGTGGCCAGGGCGGCGTGCTGGGTCACGTCGATGACGAGCACCGCGGCGCGGCCCTTGTATTCGCGCTCCGCCGTTTTGAGCACGGGCGCCATCAACCGGCAGGGGGGGCAATAGTCGGCCCCGAAGTCCACCATGGTGACCATGCCCTTCACCGGCACCACGGGCGCCTGCGCGGGAGCCGCGTCCGCGGATCCGGCAAGGCCCGCCGTAACGATGAAAGCCATGCACAGACAGGCAAGGGTCAGGGCGAACGCCGCTGTGCGCCTTACTTTCCAAGCCATGCGAGCATCTCCTTTTTGGCGGGCACGCGGCCCGTGCACATTACCTTGCCGTCCACAACCACCGCGGGCGTTGCGAACACGCCAAGCATGGCCATTTCCTTGAAGTCGGCCACTTTTTCGACATCGGCCTCAAGCCCGGCCTCGGCCAGAGCCTCGCGCACAAGTTTTTCGGTCTCCCGGCATTTGGCGCAGCCGGGCCCAAGCACTTTGATCAGCATCTCGTCTCCTTGCGCTTTCCCAACCGAACCGGCGGGGTTTAGCTTTTCTTGCGCAGTTCGTCCACCATGGTGCGCACGGACATCCCCTCGGGGTTGCTGGCCTGGGGGTTGATCTTGAGCAGCTGCTCCCAGACGGCCAACGCGCCCGCGCGGTCGTGCTCGTCGTGCAGGAGCACCACGCCCTTGTTGAACAACGCATTCTGGTGGTTGGGGTTCAGCTTCAGCGCGGCGTCAAAGCATTCCACGGCCTTCTTGGGCTGCTGCACCTCGCGCAGCATGCTGCCGTAGTCGGTCCACACATCCGGTCCAACCGGCCCAAGCGCCACGGCCTTCTCATAGGCGGCCACGGCCCGCTGCGCCTGGTGCGCGTCGAAATACGCGTTGCCGAGTTCAATCCAGCCGCTCTGGTCGCCGGGTTTCTGCGCGGTGGCCACTTCCATGTCGCGCAACTGCGCGGCCAGCTCCGGCGGCATGCCCCGCCCGCGTTCGCCGCCCGCGGCGGGCCCCTCGCCCTGTTGCAGGCTCATGGCCGGAGGCATGTTCGCGCCCGGTTTCAACTCCATGAACATGGAGCCGAGGAAGAAACCCACCGCCAGCGCGGCAACCACGGCTCCAATAAGCTCGCCCTTGCTGAACATGCGTCCCTTTTCGGCCATGCTTTTCCTCTCCTCTGCGCAGTCCTTGCGGCCGCGTTTCAAGCGTGCAGTTCCGTTATCCACGCGTGCGGGCCGGAGCCTACAGCACGGCGTTGAACAAATAGCCCACCAGCAGAATGCCCAGCCCCACCACCGAAGCGAACACGATGATGAGCCGCACCTTGAGCACCTTGCGCAAAATGACCATCTCCGGCAGCGAAAGCGCGATGACGCTCATCATGAACGCCAGCACCGTGCCCAGCGCCGCGCCCTTTTCAAGCAGGGCGGACACCACCGGCACAATGCCCGCGGCGTTGGAATACATGGGAATGCCCACCACCACGGCCATGGGCACGCTCCACCATGCCGCGCGGCCCATTATGGATGCGAGCACGCCCTCCGGCACATAGCCGTGAATGCCCGCGCCAACGGCGATGCCCGCCAACACCCAGGGCCAAACCTTGCCCACGATCTCTCGCACGGCGCGGCCCCCGGCGTCCAGCCTGTCCGCCCAGTCCAACCCGGGCGCGTCCTCCTGCCCGCCCTGCGCGCGCACGGCCAGCACCCAGTCCTCCACGTGGCGCTCCATGCGGAGCTTGCCGATGACGAACCCGGCCGCAATGGCCACGCCGAGCCCGGTGGCCATGTACAGCGCGGCCACCTTCCAGCCCAGCAGGCCATACAGCAGCACCACGGCTATCTCGTTCACCATGGGCGCGGCGATGAGGAAGGAAAAGGTGACGCCAAGGGGCACCCCGGCCCCCAGAAAGCCCATGAACAGCGGCACGGCCGAGCAGGAGCAGAACGGCGTGACGATTCCCAGCAGCGCGGCCAGCACGTTGCCCACGGCCTCGTTTCTGCCCGCCAACAGGCGGCGCGTGCGCTCCGGGGTGAAAAAGCTGCGCAGCACGCCCACGCCGAACACCACCAGCGCCAGCAGCATGAGCACCTTGGGCGTATCGTACAGGAAAAACTCCACGCTGCCGCCCAGGCGGCTGGCGGGGTCGAGCTTGAGGATGCTCTGCGAGGTGAAGCGGGCAAAGCCCGGCAGCATTTGGTAGATGTACCACCAGATGATGCCCAGGGCCACAGTGAGGCCGAGTTTGCCGGGCAGGCTGTCCGGCGGGGCCAGGGCCTCGGCCACGCGCTGCTCGCGGGCGGCCGCCTCGACCTCCTTCAGGCGCTTGCGCTCCGCTCGGATGGCGTCGAGCTTGGCCTGCCGCTCGCTTTTTCCGGCGGCGCCCCCGGCGCAGGCGCAGGGCTTGCCGTCAGGATCGGCGGGCTTCATCAGTTCAAGGAGCTTCATGCAATCCTCCCGGTTTGGCCGGCCAAGCCAGCCTGATCGCCGCGTCCGGCTTCGCCATCTCCATCGCCCAGGCGGCGCGCCTTGTCCAGACGGCCGCCGCAGCCTTGCGCCCCGGCCTTTTGCAGCCCCGCGCGCAAAGCCGACACGGCCGGGTCGTTCTCCAGCCAGCCGCACATATGTCCCAGCATGGTCCGCGCCACGGGCGAATCCGGGGTCTCGGCCACGCGGTAGTGCACCCAGGCGCCCACCTTGCGCACGCGCACGAGTCCGGCGTCGGCCAGCACGCGCATGTGCCGCGAGATGGTGGGCTGGGCCAGGCCAAGAGCCCGGATGATCTCGCAAGCGCACAGCTCACGCTCGCCCAGCAATTTCAAAACCGTCACTCTGCCGGGATCGGAAAGCGCCTTCATCACCCGCACAATGTCATCCATATCCGCAGTGGAATCGTTCACCTTGCCGTGCATGCGCACCTCCACATCGTTGTTGCCATATCGCAATATAGCAATACGGCATGACGAGTCAAGAGCCAGCGGGAAAATCGCCGCAATGCCTGGCGCGCACGGGACACCCTGTTGCCCATGCACGCGGAATATGCCACAAAGGGTATGCAATGGCTTCAGGCTTCCCCGGCCGGAAGCACCCAAACGCCAAGGGGGACGGCACATGCGGGAGCTTGCCCGGCTGTTGCGCCAGAACGAAGATTGGTTGATGAACCGCACGCTGACCCATGCCCTTGCGCACGGGTATACCGCCTATACCTCCACGGCCGTTGAGGATTGGCGTTTGTCCATCGCCGGGCTCACCGGCGCGTTGCTGGACGCCCTGCCCGCCGGACTGGCGGAAATGGAGATAGGGCCGGACGAACAGAACGCCGAGAACCCCGTCTCGCGCTTCGCGGTGCGCGAAGCCGGACTGCACCGCGCACGCGGCGTGAGCCTTGGCATGTTCTTGGGGCTGCTCACCTACTATCACCAAAGCTATCAGGAGCTGCTGGAGGCAAACGCGCTTTCCGCCAAACTCAAGGCCGAGGCCCAGCGCTTCGTCTCCTGCTTTTTCAAGAGGCTCACCATCAGTGTGGCCGTGGCCTGGAACGCCACGGGAGAAAGCGCAAAGCTGGAGGAGATGCGCAGTGCGACTCTGCGCGTCCAGAACGAAAAACACCGCATGTCCGAAGTCTTCCATGCCCTGCCAAGCGCGGTGCTCCTGGCCGACCCGCAGGGCCTTGTGACAGACCTCAACAGCGCGGCCTGCCGCTGGCTGGGTCAAAGCCGGAAAGACTGCCCCCCCCGGGGGGTTTTCCTCGGCCAACACCTTGAAGCGCTGTTGCCCTGGGTGGGGCCGGCCCTTGAACGGGTGCGCGCAGGGCGGCAAAAAACCTCGTCCGGCCACGGCCCCGCCCGCGACAACGACCAGAGCGAACTGGGCAGATTGGAGACCGGCGAGAAGCTGGCCTTTCTGGACACCCGCGTCTACCCGCTATACGGCGTCAGCGGCGAGTTCGAGGGCATGGTCGTGGTGTTGCAGGACATCACCGCCCTGCGCGACGCCAGCGAGTCGCAGGCGCGCATAGCCAGCGAGCTGCGCGGCCAGTTGCGCGAAGCCTCCAGCCTGAACCGCCTTTCCGAGGTGCTGGGACAAAACGTGGACAGCGTTGAAGAGCTGCTGGACAAGGTGGTCCACGCCCTGCCCCGCTGCTGGGACGCCCCCACCGACATGACCGCGCGGATCATCTTCGACGGCCGCGAGTACACCAGCCAGACCGGGCCGGAGCCGCTCGCCTGCGACCGCCGCATGGAGGAGCCCCTCTCGGTGCTGGGGCAAATGCGCGGTTCGCTGATGCTGTGCTGCGAAGCCGCCGCCAACGCCTTCACTCCCGGCGAGGCGCCCATGCTGGCCGCCATTGCCCGCCAGTTGGAGCACGTGCTGGAAACGCGCCTCTCCCTCACGCTGCTCAGCCAGTCGGAGCGGCAGTTCCGCGAATTCTTCGACTCCGCAGCCGACGCCATCTTCATCCACGACGCCCAGGGGCGGCTCCTCGACGCCAACAAAACCGCGGGGATTTGGCTCAATACCCCCACAGAGAGGCTGCCCGGCCGCAACCTGCTGGAAAGCATGGCCGAAGCCGACCGCGAGGCCGCCACGGGGCGCTTCCAAAACGCCCTGCGCGGCGGGCCGGAGCTGTTCCAGGCCACGCTCACCCGGCGCGACGGTTTCGCCATTCCCGCGGAGCTGCTTTGCCAGGCGCAGGACTACATGGGCGAGCCCGCCCTCATCACCAGCGGCCGCAACATCACCAGCCGCCTGCGCGCCCATGAGGAAATAGAGCGCCGCCTGGAGATGGAGGCGTTGGTCGCCGGCATATCCGCGCGGCTCAACAATTCCGCAGATGGCGGCCTGCCCGGGGCCATTGAGGAATCCCTCACCGACCTGTGCCATTTTCTCGGCATGGAGCGCGGCGCGGTGTACCTGCTTGAAGGCGGAAAGCGCGGCTTCAGCCGGGCCTATGAGCGCAGCGGCGTGGACGCGGCGGGCATTCCGCCGGAGCTCAAGCGCATTGGACGCGGCAAAATGCCCTGGTTCACGGAGCGCATCCTCGCCGGAGAGCGCGTGTTCATCCGCGATGCGGCCCACATGCCGCCCGCTGGCGGCAAGGAAAAGATGCTCCTCTCCAAGCTTGGCATCACCAGCCTTTCCGCCATGCCCATGACCGTGAAGGACCGGCTGCTGGGCGTGCTGGCCGTGGCGTCGAAAGCGCCGCAGGATTCCTCGCGCATGGCCGGTTCGCGCGTGCTGGAGCAGGTCTGCCTGCTGTTCTCCAACGCCATAGAACGGCTGCGCACCTCCACCGCCCTGCGCCGCAGCGAAAGCCTCGCCCGCGCCATTCTCGATTCCCTGCCCGCGTTCATCTGCGTGCTGGACCGCCGCGGCGCGCTCACCATGGTCAACCGCTCCTGGGCGGCGGGCGGCCCCGCCAGCACGCCCATAGGCGAGGGGGAATCCTCTCTGAAGTTGGGCGACAACTATCTGGACGCCTGCCGGACCGCGCCGGAAAACCCCCACGCCGCCGACGCGCTGGAGGGCATTTTGGCTGTGCTGACGGGCAAGTCGGCCTCCTTCCGCACGGAATATCCAGGCGGACGGGGAGCCGAAGGCCGTTGGTTCGTGATGCAGGTTACCCCCATGGCCAAAGGCCTGCCCGGAGCCGTGACCTCACACCGCGACATCACCGAGCGCATGCGCGCCATAACCAAGCTGCGCGAAAGCGAGGAACGCTTCCGCATCATCGTGGAAACCGCCCAGGAGGCGGTGATGAACCTGAACGCCGACTCCCGCGTGACCTACGCCAATCCACGCGCCAGCGTGCTTTTCGGCTACAGCGCGCAGGAGCTTGTCGGCCTCAGCATCTTCGACCTGGTGGATCCCGCCGACCACCAACTGCTGATCCAGAACATAGAGCGGCGCAGGAAGGGCCATTCCGACCGCTACGAGCTGCGCTTCCGCCACAAGAACGGCCACCGCCTCTGGACCATGCTCAACGCCTCGTCCCTGCGCGGGCCGAAAGGCGAGTTTCGGGGCTCCGTGGGAATGATCACCGACATTTCCGACCGGGTGCGCGCGGAAATCCGTCTGCGCCGCAACGAGGCGCGCTACCGCTCCCTGGTGGAGAGCATGCACGAGGGGCTCATCATGGCCCGCAAGAACGGGCTCATCACCTATGTCAACGCGCGCTTCTGCGCCATGCTGGGCCGCAGCCGCACAGAACTTGCCGGCCACCACATGGGCGAGTTCGTGGACCCGGACAGCCGACCACGGTTGGAAAAGATGCTCACCGAGAGCCAGACCGCCGCGCCCGACCCCGCCGTATCCGGCCACACCGGATCTGAGGAAATATTGTGGGAGCACGCGGGCGGCAGGCATATATACAGCCTGGTCTCCCCCTCCACATACGCCGACGAGGAAGGCAAGGCCGCCGGATTCTTCGCCGTCATCACCGACACCACCGAGCGCAAGGGCCTGGAGTCGCAGCTGCTGCAGTCGCAAAAACTGGAGGCAATTGGTCAGCTGGCCGCGGGCATCGCGCACGAGATCAACACCCCGGCGCAATACGTGGGCAACAACACCCAGTTCATCAAAGGCGCGTTCGAGGATGTGCTCGCCGTCATCGAGGCCGTGCGCGCCTTCGTCGAAACGGCCAAGACCGCCTGCCCCGGCCCTGCGGAGGTGGACGCGCTGGAAAAACTCATGGTCGAGCGCGACGTGGAGTACCTTGCGGGCGAGGTGCCCGGCGCCATAGCCCAAACGCTGGAAGGGGTGGAGCGCATCAGCACCATCGTGCGCTCGGTGAAGCAGTTCGCCCATCCGGGGCTGGCCGTCATGGCCCCGGCGAACCTGAACGAATCCATGCAGAGCACGGCCACGGTTTCGCGCAACGAGTGGAAATACGTGGCCGAGCTGACCCTGGACCTGGACCCCGCCCTGCCGCTGGTGGTGTGCATGATCGGCGAGATAAACCAGGTGGTGCTCAACCTCATCATCAACGCCGCCCACGCCATAGCCGACGCGAAAAAGACCCAGCCGGACCGCGAGGGCCACATCACCCTGACCACGAAATTCGCCGCGCCCTGGGCGGAAATCCGCGTGCGCGACACGGGCACCGGCATCCCCGAGGCCGTGCAGGCCAAGATCTTCGACCCGTTCTTCACCACCAAGGAGGTGGGCCGCGGCACCGGCCAGGGGCTCACCATATCGCGCTCGATAGTGGTGGAGAAGCACAAGGGCCAGCTCTTTTTTGAAACCAAGGCGGGAGAGGGCACCACATTCGTCGTGCGCCTGCCCCTTGAGCAGACCGATCCGAGCGAGGAGTCATGAAGCGCACCGTTCTCTTTGTGGATGACGAACCGAACATCCTCATGGGGCTCAAGCGCATGCTGCGCCCCATGCGCGACAAGTGGGAAATGCTGTTCGCCGGGTCCGGGGCGGAGGCGCTTAAAATAATGGCCGCGCAGCATGTGGACGCCATTGTTTCCGACATGCGCATGCCCGGCATGGACGGCCCGGAGCTGCTGCACCGCGTGATGCGCGAGCACCCGGACACCATCCGCTTCGCGCTCTCCGGCTATTCCGACCAGGAGCTGGTGAGCCAAAGCATTGCCCCCACGCACCAGTACCTCACCAAACCCTGCGACGAAAAGCAGCTGGTGGAGGCTCTGGAGCAGGCCATGCTGGCCCGCGAGCTGGTGCCCAACAAACACCTGCTGGAAAAGATCGCCCGCATCGAATACCTGCCCGTGCTGCCCGACGTGTACAACCGCATCACGGCCGAGCTGGCCAAGGGCGAGCCCTCGCCCAAGGAAATCGGCGACATTGTGGCCCGCGACGTGGGCATGAGCGCCAACATCCTCAAGCTGGTCAACTCCGCCTATTTCGGCCTGCCCCGGCATATCGCCGCGCCGCAGCAGGCGGTCATAGTGCTGGGGGTCAACGTCATCCGCTCGGTCATCCTCTCCCTGCACATCTTCAAGAGCTTTGAAAACCGCGTCAGGCCCAACTTTTCCCTGCCCATGCTGTGGGGGCACAGCATGCGCGTGGCGGCCATCGCCAAAAGCATCGCCACGCAGGAGCGCCTGCCCAAGGACGAAAGCGATCACGCCTACATAGGCGCGCTGCTGCACGATGTGGGCAAGCTGCTGCTGGACGCGCACTGCCAGGAGGAATGCAACCGGGTGTACGAGGTGGTGCAGGCGGAAAACCGCCGCGTGGCCGAGGTGGAGGCCGAGCTTCTTGGGCTTACCCACGCGGAGGTGGGGGCGTATCTGCTTGGGCTGTGGGGCCTGCCCCGGCACGTGGTGCTGGCCGTTGCCCGCCACCACGCCACCACGCCGCCCCAACAAGACGACGACGCGAAGGATGGTCTCGGCGTGGCCGACATCGTGCACTTCGCCAATCTGCTGGACCACGACATCTTCATCTTCCACGAGCACTACGCCCGGGTGACGCCGGAATCGCCGCGGCTGGAGGCCATTGGCGGTTTGGAGCGCTACACGGCCTGGAAAAACGCCGTGCTCGTCATGGGCCTGGGGGGGGAGGACAAATGAACAGGAAAGTGCTGCTGGTCGATGACGACCAGAACCTCTTGGACAGCTTCCGTCGGCAATTGCGGAAAAAGGGCGAAATCGTCACGGCCGAGGGCTCGAAGGCCGGCATAGAGGCCGCGGCGCGGCAGGGCCCCTTCGCCGTGGTCATCAGCGACTACAACATGCCCGGCATGAACGGGGTGGACATGCTGCGCGTCATCCGCCACGGCAGCCCGGACACGGTGCGCGTGCTGCTCACCGGCCACGCCGACCTGG
>Ga0183100_1000998_pt1 | contig 16227 bp, 24 predicted proteins | sample Biomet2_FD_127789 | JGI IMG/M metagenome (GOLD analysis project Ga0183100, IMG submission 127789) | Microbial communities from bioreactor (seeded with anoxic lake sediment) at LBNL, California, USA - Biofuel metagenome 2 | ecosystem: Engineered > Bioreactor > Anaerobic > Unclassified ...
CAGCCTTACCTGGACGAATTAAAACAATAGCTCCTTTAAATTTTAATTGGATTGATCCTGAAATAGTGCCATTGACGATAGGAACTTCAATTAAACTTTTTTGGGCTTTTTTAATACCTTTTTGAATAGCATCAGCAACACTCTTGGCTTTACCTAAACCGACACCAACGCGAGTTTTTTTGTCACCAGAAACAACTAAAGCAGTAAAGTGAATTTGATTACCACCCTTGGTTTTTTTGGATACACGTTTGATTTGAACAACTTTGTCAGTAAATTCACTGACTGGTTTTTCATATCTGTCATTTTTTCGATTATTGTTTTGATTATTATTGTAAGCCATATTAGAATTTTAAACCTCCCAATCGGGCACCGTCAGCCAAGGCTTTAACTCGGCCATGATATCGATAATTCCCCCGATCGAATCGGACATTGATAACTTTTTTTTCTAAAGCAAGAGCAGCGATGGCTTGACCAACAGCAGTCGCCTTTTCAGACTTGGTGCCTTTGGTTTCTTTAACTGTTTTGGTTGAAGCAGAGACTAAAGTTTTTCCGTGTTTATCATCAATAATTTGAGCCCAAATATGTTGGTTGCTACGAAAGATTGAGAGTCTAGGAATGCCTATGTTTTGAGCGATTTTGCTTCTCACTCGGTTAAGGCGTCTAATTTTAGAATTATGTTGGATCATTTTTAGGCTTTGGCTTTTTTGCCGGCTTTTAACTTTATAAATTCATCAATATAACGAATACCTTTACCTTTGTATGGTTCAGGTGGTCTGATTTTACGAATATTGCTAGCAATTTGGCCAACAACTGTTTTATCAGCACCAGAGACAGTAATTTTTGTCTCTTCTTTGACTTGGAATTCTACTCCGATTGGGGCAGTAATTTCAACAGGGTGAATAAAACCAACTAACAATTTAAGTTTGTTACCGTTAATAGAAGCTTTATAACCAGTGCCTCTAATTTCTAATTCTTTAACCCAATGAGTCTGGACACCCTTAACCATATTGTTAATATGAGCTCTGGTAGCTCCGTGGCAAGCTTTAACTTTTTTGTCTTCAGAAACACGAGTGACAAAAACAGTATTATCTTTGACTTCAACGTTAATTTTGAAAGGAACATTAAGAGTAAGAGTTCCTTTTGGCCCAGTAACAGTGACAATAGATTTGTCAACAGCAACTGTAACTCCAGTTGGAATAGCGATTGATTGTTTTCCGATTCTTGACATAGTATTAAAAAATTTCAGCAATAATTTCTCCACCAAGAGATTTAGTTTTAGCCTCTTTTTGAGACATAACACCACTAGAAGTAGAGATAATGATTAATGATTGTTGAGTTTTACCCCAAGGGAGAGAAGAAACTTTTTCATAGATTCTTCGACCAGGTTTGGAGAAAATTTTAACCTCAGTAATTTTTGGTTGATTATTAGAATAAGAGAGTTTAATATTTATTTCTCTTTTTGTATCTTCAGTAACAGAATAAGATTCAATATAACCGTATCTCTTTAAAAGAGCAGCGATATTGATACAAAAATTAGAAGCTGGAGCGGTAAATTCTTTTTTACCAGCTCGAGCGGCATTTTTGATTCTAATTAAAAAGTCTATAGAAGTAGATTGCAACATATTTTTACCAACTTGATTTTTTAACTCCCGGAAGCACACCTTGGTGAGCTAGTTTACGGAAGCAAAGACGGCAAACGCCGAATAAACGAATAAATCCATGTGGTCGACCACAAATGTGACATCGGTTATGATGTCGACAGCTGTATTTTAGTTTTTTGTCTTCTCTGACAATTTTTGCAGTGGTAGCCATAATTAGTTAGTTTTCTCAAATGGGAAACCTAGGGCTGATAATAACATTTTTGATTCATCTTTTGAAGTAGCATTAATATTTAGGGTAATTTGAACTGAACGGATCTTGTTAACTTTGTCCAAATTGATTTCTGGAAAAAGAGTTTGATCTTTGATAGTTAAATTATAATTACCGGCATCATCGAAGGCATTAAGAGGCATACCTTTAAAATCACGAAGACGTGGAAGAATTAAGTTGAATAATTTTTCAACAAAATCATACATTCTGGCACCTCTAAGAGTAACTTTAAGAGCTAAAGGATCATTTTCACGGATTTTAAATGTAGAAACAGCTTTTTTAGCTTTGCAGAGTTGTGGTTTCTGCCCTGTAATAGCGATAATTTCTTCAGTAGCTGCAGTTAAAGATTCTTGGCTCTCACGAGCTTCAGCAACACGGTAATTGATAACTACTTTAGTAAGACGAGGAAGAGAAAAAACATTTCTCTTTTTCCCTATTTTTTCAATTAAGTCTTGCTTAATTGTGGTTTGAATAATATCTTTTAACATAATTATTTCTTGGCAACTTCCTTGGTAAGGACAGCTTGACACTTTTTACAAATACGATATTTAGTACCGGATTTGTCAATTTTATAACCTACACGAGTAGTTTTTTTACATTCAGGACAGATTAAGATTACTTTGGAAATGTGTAGAGCACGTTCTTTTTCGATAATGCTACCTGGATGTCCTTGAGATGGTTTAATATGTTTTTTGTAGATATTTAAACCTTTGACAACGATAGAAGATTTTTTTGGGAAGCTAATAACAACTTCACCTTCACGACCTTTGTCTTTGCCAATAAGAACTTTTACTTTATCACCTTTTAAAATTTTCATATTAATAAACCTCCTGAGCCATGGAAGCAATCTTGTTGAATCCTAAATCTTTAATTTCACGAGCGATTGGTCCAAAAATACGAGTACCACGAGGATTATTTTGAGAATCGATAACAACTCCAGCATTATCACTAAATCGAATGTAAGAACCATCAGCACGACCGAATTCTTTTTTAGTACGAACAATAACCATTTTAACTTTTTCTTTTTTCTTGACTAAACCACCTGGGATAGCATCTTTAACAACAGCTAAAACAACATCACCAATAGAGCCTTTCTTGTGGAAATGGCCTTTGTAGACATGAACAACTTGAACGCTTCTAGCGCCACAATTGTCAGCTGGTTTGATAATACTTCTAAGTTGAACCATAGTTTAGTTAATTAGTTAATTAGTAGATAATGCTTTTTTAATAATTTCGACGGTAGTAAATCTTTTAAGTTTACTTAACGGTCTAGTTTCCCGAACTTTAACTGTATCACCATTTTTGGCAGATAAATTATTTTCGGCGTAAATTTTTTTGTTTTTACTAACAATTTTTTTGTAAAGAGGGTGACGACTGGTATATTCCAATTCCACCACAATAGTGTTAGCCATTTTGTCAGAGACAATTTGACCAATAAAGGTTTTACCGTTTTTATTAATTTTGTTTTCCATTGTTCCCTTCACTTAATAAAGTAAGAATAAGCGAAATTTGTTTTTTAATTTTATTAAAAACAGAAGTATCAGTTTGGTTGCCAGTGGCAAACTTAGCTTTTGTTTCGACAAATTGTTTTCTTAAGTCAATAAGATTTTTACTAAGCTCTTGAGAGCTTTTTTGTCTGTAGGAAATTCTATCAGTTTTTTTCATAAAATCCACTCCTATTTTTTAGCAACAATTTTGCAAACAACAGGTAACTTAGCAGCGGCTAATCTAAGAGCTTCGTGAGAGTCTTCAAGACTGATTCCAGAAATTTCAAACATAATTCGTCCTGGTTTAATTACAGCAACATATCCTTTGACATCACCTTTACCGGCTCCCATAGTACCCGTTCCTTTTTCAGTAACAGGTTTATCAGGGAAAATTCTGACCCACATACGACCATTTCTTTTAGTAGCATGAGAGATGGCTTTACGAGCAGATTCAAGTTGGTTAGCGGTAACCCAACCACATTCAAGTGATTTAAGACCATACTCACCAAAAGAAACTAAATTTCCTTTAGAATTTCCGCGCATTTTGCCCCGGAATTGTTTTCGATATTTGGTACGACTTGGTTGTAACATAATTAGATTAAGCAAAGATAAACTTTAACACCGATATATCCGGATCTGGTGAGAGATGGACATTCATGATAATCGATTTTTGATCTGATAGTACTGAGAGGAATTTTTCCTTCAGAAAATTTTTCTCGACGACCGATTTCGGCTCCATTAATACGTCCTGACAAAACTACTTTTACTCCTTTGGCTCCAGCAGTCATAGATTTTTCTATAGAAGATAAAACTACCCGACGATAAGGCATTCTTTTAGTAAGTTGATAAGCAATTTTTTCAGCAATTAATTTAGCGGAAAGATCAGCGTGTTTGAATTCTTCAACTTGGATTTCAACAGATTGCTTGCCACTTTCTTTGGTAAGTAACTTAAGAATATCTTTTTTAAGGCTTTCAAGATCTTTTCCTCCACGGCCAATGACTAAACCTGGGCGAGAAACGACTAAAGTAATTTTAATTTTTTTGACAGAACGTTCAATTTTGATGTTGACAATTCCGGCAGAATAAATCTTCTTTTGAAGAAAGTCGCGAATTCTTTTATCTTCTAATAAAAGAATAGGATATTTCCTGCTATTAGCAAACCAGCTAGATTGCCATTCAGGACTGTTTTTACCAGTCTCAAGTCTAAAACCGATAGGGTTAACTTTTTGGCCCATATTATTTTTGAACTCCTTTAACAATTATGACAAGTCGGCTGTGGCGTTTTTGAATAAGACCACGAGCGAAACGGGAACCGTGCGATTTGTCCATACGTTTAATTTTTAAAGCTTCGTCGGCTTTGATAGTATCAAATTTCAACGAATTTATATCTAAGTTAAAATTATTTTTAGCATCAGCGATAATGTTAGTTAAAGCTTTAACTAAAGCACGAGCAGATTTAGTATTAATAAATTTTATCCGATTAAGAGCTTCAACCGGAGAAAATTTTCTAACTTCATTAACTAATAATCTAAGTTTACGAGGTGAAATTTGAATATCTTTATTAAGATATTTAGCTGTTTTGGTGGTGTTAGTAACAACCACTGGTTGCTCGATAACTTTTGGAGCGACCACTTTTTTAGGAGCTGTCTTTTTAACAACTTCTTTTTTAACAACTTTAGCTTTGATATTTTTTTTGGTAGTTTCTGCCATAAGATTTTACGTTTTCTCAATAACTCTTTTAACGACACGACCGTGACCTTTGAAGGTGCGGCTAGGAGAAAATTCACCAAGCTTGTGACCGACCATATCTTCAGTGATATAAACATTGATGAATTTTTTACCATTGTGGACATCAAAATTGCGTCCAATAAATTCAGGAGCAATGCTGCTGTGACGAGCATAAGTCTTAATGACTTGATTGCCACCTTTAGCTATTTTGTCGAGGATGTTTTGGTCAATGAATGGACCTTTTTTAGAACTTCTAGACATAAAGTTAATTTTCAATTTTCAATTTACAATTTACAATTGCAAATAAAACTTACTTCTTCCTCCGTTGAACTATTAACTTATTTGATGCATTTTTACGCTTACGAGTTCTTCTGAAAGCTGGTTTACCCCACTTGGTTTTTGGATTCATACCAATAGAGCTACGACCTTCACCACCTCCATGTGGATGTGAGTGAGGATTTTGAGCGACACCTCGGACAGTTGGACGAATACCACGATGTCGAGAATCACCGGCTTTAGTTAACTTTTGATTAGAATGATCAGCGTTAGAAACTTGACCGATAGTAGCACGACATTCGGAACTAAAAATTCTGATTTCACCAGATGGAAGTTTGACAATGGCTTTGTTGCCATCAATACTTTGAACGTAAGCAGCAGAGCCGGCACTTTTGACTAATTGAGCTGGTTTATTAATATTGAAATTGATAGCATGAATAGGAACACCAACTGGGATATTTTTAAGAGGAAGACAATTACCATCTTTGATAGGAGCGTTGTCGGCGGCAATTACAGTATCACCAACTTTGAGATTGGTAGTAGCTAAAATATAAGATTTAGCGCCATTTTCATAAACGATTTGAGCTAAATTGGCAGTACGACCTGGATCATATTCAATAGCAACAACTTTGGCATTGATACCAATTTGTTGACGATTCCATTCAACTTCACGAACGAAACGTTTGTGTTCACCACCACGATGACGAGTAGACACATGACCTTGAGAATCACGACCACTGGTTTTCTTTTTGATAGTTAATAAAGATTTGATAGACATAGTTATTTAGTGTTAAGTTTCAATAACTCAATTTTTGTTCCCTTTGGTACAGTAATAAAAGCTTTTTTACGATCAGATTTTTCAATTAATTTTCTGGTTCTACCATTAGTTTTAATTTTCCCTTTCAAGGTAATAGTATTGATTAAGAGAGGTTTAATTCCAAAAACTGATTTAAAAGAAACTCTAATTTGATTTTTAGTAGCAGAAGTAGGAACCCAAAAACCATATTTATCTTGGGTCTCTTGAGACGCCAAAGATTTCTCGGTGATGATTGGTTTTAAAACAATAAGTTGTTGCATATTTATTTTAATTGAGCGATAGCTTCATTACTAAAAATTAGATAATTTTGTTTTGAGATGTCGTAAACGTTTAAAGATGCTAAAGAAAGAAGAGTAACATCTTTCAAATTTGAAAATGATCTTTTAACGGGGACAATTGTTTTATCAGTGATAATCCCAATTTTACGACTTTTTGATAATACTTCATCATTGGCTTTAAGTCCAGTGATTAATTTAACTCCAGATTTAGTTTTTGGTTCCATTTGGGCAAAATCGTCGACAATTAAGATTTTTTTATCTTGGGCAAATTTGGTAAATAAAGCAAAGAGAGCTTTTTTCTTCATGGCTTTACTAATTTTTAGAGTGTAATTTTGTTGACCATCTGGACCAAGAGCAACACCACCACCTTTAAAAATTGGAGCAGTACGGTTACCGTGACGAGCATTACCAGTTCCTTTTTGAGCCCAGACTTTTTTACGAGTACCAGCAACTTCAGAACGGGTTTTAGTTTTAGCAAAAGAAGAACGACGATTAGCTAAAGCAACACGAATGGTTTGAGCAATTAAAGTATCAGAAAATTCAGTGTTGAAAAACTCTTTTGGAAGAGTCATTTCCCCAACTTTTTCTGCTTTAAGATTATAAATTTGAGTTTTCATATTAAGCCTGTTTTTTTAATACAACCCAAGAGTTGATACTTCCAGGGACTGAACCTTTAACCAAAATCTCTTGTGACTCTGGATTGATAGAAAAAATTTCTAACCCAGAAGTAGTGACAGTAACAACTCCAAAATGACCTGGCATTTTTTTACCTTTGACAACTTTACCTGGAGTTTGAGCACCAATAGACCCCATGTGGCGGACACGATTGGAAGCACCTAAAAGAGGTTGTTTTTTCATTCCCCAACGTTTAACAGTACCAGCAAAACCATGACCCTTAGAAACACCAACAGCATTAATCTCTTCTCCGGCAGTAAAAACTGACTCTACGTTAATTTCTGAACCGACTTCAATTGGTTGGTCAGAAATTGATTTAAATTCTTTGAAATATTGAGGTTTAATATCTAACTTTAATTTAGATATTTTGGAATCAGTAGCGTGATCAAGGTGCTTTTTGGCACCGTAGGCTACTTGAATAGCTTCGTAACCATCTTTTTCGTTATTCTTTACTTGAGTAACTTTAAGAGGGCGAGCGACGCATTTAGTAACAGCGACTCTTTTACCATCTGGGGTATAGACACTGGTCATTTGACCTTTTTTGACTAAAAATCCTGAAATCATAGTTACATTTTTACTTCGACTTCTACTCCGGAAGGTAAATCCAAGTGTTGAAGACTATCAACAGTACGAAGACTAGTGTTGGAAATATCGATAAGACGCTTGTGGGTACGAATTTCGAAATGCTCACGAGCATTTTTATCGGTATGAGGACTAGTTAAAACAGTAATGGTTTTTTTCTCGGTAGGTAATGGGATTGGACCCTCTACTTTTGCACCGGCGGTAACCGCAGCCTGAACAATCTTAATGGCTGCTTCATCGATAATACGATGGTCAAACGATTTCAATCTGATTCGGATGCGGTTACCTTTGGACATATTATTTAATTATTTTTGTAATAGCACCAGCTCCAACGGTCAAACCACCTTCGCGGATAGCGAATCTTTGACCTTCTTGCATAGCAACCGGTTTAATTAACTTAACATTAACAGTAGCATTATCGCCTGGCATAATCATTTCAGTACCTTCAGCTAGGGTGATATCACCGGTAACATCGGTAGTACGAATGAAAACTTGTGGACGGTAACCAGAGAAGATTGGAGTATGACGACCACCTTCTTCTTTTTTGAGTAACATAACTTGAGCTTCGAATTCGGTGTGAGGAGTAATTGAGCCACCTTTGGCTAAAACTTGTCCCCTTTCAATATCATCTTTTTCAACACCACGGAGTAATAAACCAACGTTATCACCAGCTTGACCTTGATCAAGCATTTTGTGGAACATTTCGACTCCAGTGACAACAGCTTTACGAGTGTCTTTTAAACCGACGATTTCAACTTCATCATTGATTTTGACAATACCTTTTTCGATTCTTCCAGTAGCAACAGTTCCTCGACCTTTGATAGAGAAAACGTCTTCAACTGGCATTAAGAATGGTTTGTCGAGTTCACGAACAGGTTCAGGAATGTAAGTATCAAGAGCTTCCATCAATTTCTTAATAGATTCGATACCTTCCGCATCACCGTTGAGAGCTTTGAGAGCTGAACCACGAATGATTGGAGTTTCATCACCTGGGAAACCGTATTTGGTCAACAAATCACGAACTTCCATTTCGACTAAATCTAAGAATTCTGGATCTTCAACTAAATCACATTTATTTAAAAATACGACTAATTTTGGAACGTTAACTTGTTTAGCTAACAAAACGTGTTCACGAGTTTGTGGCATTGGACCATCTGGTGCGGAAACGACCAAAATAGCGCCATCCATTTGTGCAGCACCAGTGATCATGTTTTTGACGTAATCAGCGTGTCCTGGACAATCAATGTGAGCATAGTGCCTGTTGGCTGTTTCGTATTCGATGTGGGAAATAGCAATAGTAACGATTTTAGAAGAATCACGGACAGTACCACCTTTTGCGATATCGGCATAAGATTTTGCACTTCCTTGAATCTTTGAAATTGCAGCTGTTAAAGTAGTCTTACCATGATCAACGTGACCAATAGTACCGACGTTGACATGTGGTTTAGTTCTTTGATAGGTGTCTGCCATAAGTTTCTCCTTTTTTTTGTTTTTGTTTTTTGTCTTGTTTAAGACGAAATTTCAAATTAATAAATTTTTATGAGTAAAATACTTTTGAATTGTATCAACAAGTTATTAGCTTTGCAATACGTTTAAATAAAGTAAATCCACATAAAAATGCGGTAGAGTGATTATATCTGGTTTATAAGAAAAATGGTAGGGGAAAATAGAATAAAAAAACAGGTAGAGACACTGTCTGTTGGTAGAGACGTTATTTTAGTTTAGTTGGTGTAGAGACGTCCCAGCGGGGCGTCTCTACCTTTATAAAAAAATTATTTCTTATAAAATTTATCTTTCTCCCAATTTATAACATTATTTTGAATATAATTTTTGATGGTGAAATATTGTTTTTGGTCTTTGACGATAATGTCGTGATATCTGGTTTGCCAGGCAAAAAAAATGGTTTTGGGATTGATTCTTTTAGTACAAATTGATTTAAACTGACAAATTATTGAACCAATAGAATTTGGTTGCCAATTTTTAATGGCAATATCTGGATGGTGAATATTCTTGTTTTGTTGGTTAATATAGTTTTTTGTAGAGACGTTTGGTGAGCTTGTAGAGACATTTTGGGTGGTTGTAGAGACGTCCCAGCGGGGCGTCTCTACATTATTAATTTGATATTTAATTTCCATTAATATATGAATATGGTTTGGCATAATCACCGATTCATGTAATTTAAGATTTTTTCTGATTTCAAACGTTTTTAATAATTCAGATTTAACAATTAATCCCATTTTGGATAATTCCATTTGGTTATTAATTATTTTGCCAAAGAAATTATTTTTATTGAGTGTACAGATGGTAATGAAATAGATTCCAGGAGAAGAATAATCAAAATTTTGAAGACGAGAAGATTTTAGTTTAAATTTAGAGGCAAATCTGGTTGGACTATCAACTATTGCCATAAATAATTATGACAATAAAAAATACAAAATGGAATTTATATTGTAGAGACGGTGGGTAAAATTGTAGAGACGTCCCGCTGGGGCGTCTCTACAATGAACAGAATATGGGCGTGTCACTAACAAAAAATACCCCCTAAGATAGGGGGTATTTGAAAGACAAACTGAGGTTTATCTGCCGGGATTGGCGGCGGTGGTGAGTTTTTCTTGGATATCACGAGGGACTGGATCGTAGCGGCAAGGTTCCATATAGAATGAACCTCGGCCTTGGGTAAGTGAGCGGATAACAGTAGCGTAACCACCAACAGCTTCCAAAGGAACGAAAGCGTGAATAGTAGTAAAGCCATGGCTATCTTCGGTACCATTAATTTGACCACGGCGAGAAGAAAGATCTCCAATAACTGATCCTAAGAATTCTGATGGAGTGGCCACTTCGAATTTCATGATAGGTTCCAAAACTAATGGCTTGGCGGCAGCAAAAGCATCTTTGATAGCGTAGTTTCCGGCTAATTTAAAAGCCATTTCGGAAGAATCGACTTCGTGATAGGTTCCATCGTAAACAGTGACTTTGATATCAGTACATGGGAATCCGGCAATAATACCCTTTTGAAGAGTTTCTTTGACACCTTTTTCAATAGCTGGGATAAAGTTGGCTGGAATAGCACCGCCTTTGACAGCGTTGACAAATTCGTAACCTTCGCCTCTTTCTTTTGGTTCAACATGAATTTTACAGTGACCGTATTGACCATGACCGCCAGATTGGTGAATATATTTACCCTCACCATCGGCATTAGCAGAAATAGTTTCGCGGTAAGCCACTTGAGGAGCACCAGTTTTAACATTAACACCGAATTCACGTTTGAGACGGTCGACGATAATTTCTAGGTAAAGTTCACCCATACCAGCGATAATGGTTTGACCAGTTTCTTGGTTGTAGGTAACCCTAAAAGTAGGATCTTCGATAGCTAAACGATTTAAAGCAGCGCCCATTTTTTCTTGGTCATCAGCAGTAGCTGGTTCAATAGACAAAGAAATGACTGGTTCAGAAAATTGAATTGGAGAAAGAGAAATAATGTTGCTTTGATCACAAAGAGTATCTCCAGTAGTGGATTCTTTTAAACCAATACAAGCAACGATTTCTCCAGCAAAACCCTCTTCAAGACCTTCACGTTTGTCGGCATGCATCAAAAGCAAACGACCAATACGTTCAGATTTTTGTTTGGTAGTGTTGTAAACTTCAGAGCCGGCTTTTAAAGTACCAGAATAAACCCTAACATAGGATAAAGTTCCAACATGTGGATCAGATTGAACTTTGAAAAGAAGAGCTGAGAGAGGTTCAGTGCGGAGAGGTTTTCGAGTGATAACTTCATTATTTTCTGGGTTATAACCTTCGATTGGAGGTAAATCTAATGGGGATGGAAGATAGTCAACGATACCATCAAGAATAGGATGAATACCTTTGTTTCTCCAGGCAGCGCCACAATAGACTGGGAAAAGTTTTCGGTCGATACAAGCTTTTCTTAGGGTGGCTTTTAATTCTGGAACAGAAATTTCTTGATCATTAAGGAATTTTTCCATTAAAACTTCATCTTCACCAGCAATTCTTTCGACCATAACAGCTCGAGCAACCAAAGCTTTTTCTTTATATTCGTCAGTGACTGGTTTTCGAGTAAACTCTAAACCTTCTTCATCCTTATCGTAGACAATCATTTCCATGTTCATAAGATCGACAACGCCAACATGGTCATGTTCTTCCCCAATAGGAATAACAACTGGACAGATTGGAGCATGAAGTTTTTCAGTGATACTATCTAAAGTTCCTTGGAAAGAAGCACCAATTTTATCCATTTTATTGACGAAAGCAATTCGAGGAACACCATATTTGTCGGCTTGTCGCCAGACAGTTTCAGATTGAGCTTGAACACCAGCATTACCGTCAAAAATCATGATAGCGCCGTCAAGAACACGAAGAGAACGTTCTACTTCGGCAGTAAAATCAACGTGTCCCGGAGTGTCAATAATGTTAAGACGATAGTCTTTCCAAAAAGTAGTAATACAGGCTGATTGAATGGTAATTCCACGTTCTTTTTCTTGGACCATGGAGTCGGTAGTAGTTGAACCTTCGTCAACAGAACCGATTTTGTGGATTTTTCCAGTGTAAAAAAGAATACGTTCAGTAGTGGTAGTTTTACCACCATCAATATGAGCAATAATACCAATGTTACGGACTTTTTCCATAGGAACGTCACGATTTTTGGTAAGTTTAATTTGTTCAGCCATGTTTAGTTGTTTAGTTAATTAGCTAGTAGCTAATAGTTTAATAATAAAAACTGCTGCGGTCAGGCAACAGCGGATGGATTTATGATACCATAGGAAAAGTTAATTATGAATAGACGAAAAATTGCAATTATTGGCGGAGGATTAGGTGGACTTAGTGCCGGATATTTTTTATCAAAACAAGGAAACAAAGTAACAGTTTTTGAAAAAGAAAAATTTTTGGGCGGATTGGTAGGTGGATTTAAAATGGAGGGGGAAAATTTAGAAAAGTTGTATCACCATTTTTTTAGAACAGATACAGATTTGATTGAGTTATTGGAAGAAGTTGGTCTGCAAAGCAGACTTAAGTGGTATAAAAATTCCACCGGACTTTACTGGAAAAATAAAATGTATCCGTTTAATGGAGCAGTGGATTTACTTAAATTTAAACCATTATCTCTGATTGATAAAATTCGAATGGGTTTAGTAGCGATATATTTAGGTTTAGATAATAATTGGCAAAAATATGAATCAGTTTCGGCTTCAGATTGGATGGAAAAAGCAGTAGGTAAGAATGGTTATAAAGTAGTTTGGAAACCATTATTACAAGGAAAGTTCCATAGATATTATGATGAAATTTCGATGGCTTGGTTGTGGGCTAGAATTCATACCAGAGGAAACTCAAAAAATGAAAAAGGCGAAGAAGTTTTGGGATATATTGACGGTGGATTTGAAAAATTAGTTGAAAGATTGGCAGAATTGATTAAGAAAAATAACGGAAAGATTGAATTAAACAGTGAAGTAAAAAATATTAAAGATTTAGAAAAAGAGTTTGATGTAATCATTGATACTCGACCAGACAAAGATGTGGAATATTTGGCGACAGTAAATATCGCCTTTAGTTCGGAACAAAATTTAAGTAATTTTTATTGGCATAATATAAATGATCCTCATTCCCCTTTTATTGCTTTCATCCAGCACACTAATTTGGTTGGAAATAAAAAATATAATGGCAAAAATGTTTATTACTTGGGAACTTATGTACCGCAAGACCACGAATTTTTGAAAATGGATGAGAAAAAGTTAGTTGGTCAATGGTTTGATTATTTAAAAAAGATTTTTCCAGAATTTGATAAAAAATTAGCAAAAGATATTTCGGTATTTAGATTTAAGTCCGGCCAGCATATAGTCAAGACAAATTACGTAAAACCAGGTTATAAAGTGTCAGAAAAAGTTTACAAAATGAATTTTGCCCAGATTTATCCGGAGGATAGAGGGGTAAATTATGCCGTAAAAGAGGCAAAAAAGTTAGTAGGAATAATAAAACTTTAGGGAGCGACAGTGCCGGTAAGTGACCAATTGTAGAGAGAAATAGGCCGCTGTATCGCTTTGTATGATGAATCTGGATTATTTTTTGCCAAAAGAAGAGCGGTTTTGAGTCCATACAAACTAGACAAAATTTCTGTTCTTAGAATTGCTTGATTGGGAAATTCTTTTTCTTTTTGGGGAATAATGAATCTATCTTCAGCAATGTGACCAAGTTCATGAAGACAGGTAGGAATTGCCGTTGGATTCTCTAATTGATTTTCATTAATAATGATGGCATCTCCAATCGGATAAAAATCAGTTGAATTTGTATAACCATTAGTAACTAAATCTGAATATATTTCTGGTGTCCCATGATAGATGTAGGAGCGTAAACCAAATTGATTTTCTTCACTTATGTGCGAATCAACAATATTACCGTTTGGTAACATTGTCCAATCATTAGCACGTGAGGTATTTATAGGTCTAGAAAAAATTACAGGAATATCAGTTTTTTTTGTTATGGTTTTGGCAATTTTTTTAATGGTTAAAGAGACCTCATCTTCTTTACCTGTTTGAAAGATATTTTCAATCTCAGGGAAAATATGGAAATAATCATTAACACTTTTAACAGCTTCTGTTATAGGCCTATATTCATAAATGCCAATAAAACAACCTGATGTACTGTAAGTTTTATTCCCTAATAGAGCAGCTCTTGGTTGATAGGTTGCTGCCTTTAAATCAGAATAATTCTGATCCAATGTTTGATAAATTTCTGGCTGATAAAGTTTAGATAAAAAATCACCAAGTACACAGTCTCCTGGTTGAGTAATATCAAGTTGATCAAGTTGTCTTTGAAGTGATTCTTGACGAGTATTTTTTTGATGTAAAACGATTTGAGTTGATAATTGTTCACTCCTATTTATCATTTTATTTGTTTTTTGATTTCCTCTAGACCTTCTTGCAATGTTTTCATTTCAATTCCTAAACTTTTGGCTTTTTGATTGGAGGTAATGAGGGTTTTTTGCCAAGGTCGGCTACCATCGGGCTGGGATTTAACAAACTCTTCTAGGCTTGATGGTTGGACTAAATTTTGGTCATAGTCAAAAATTTTGGCAACTAATTTGGACATTTCGTAAGGAGAATGAGATGAAGAACCAACTAAGTGATAAATTCCATTTGGTTTTGATTCGAATATTTTATCCAATCCATAGGCGATATCGTCGATGAAAGTATAAGTGCAAATTTGATCGGAAAACATTTTGACAACTTCATTGTTTTGTAATTTAGCTAAAACTTTGTGAACAATGTCGGGCTTGGCCTCGAAATTGGCTCGATATGGATACGTGATACGAACAATGGCGGAATTATAGCCAGAATCAGTAATAACTTTTTCACCCAAATATTTGGTTTCACCATACCATTCAATAGGATTAGGTTGATCATCCTCGGTATATGGAGTGGTTTTGTTGCCATCAAAAACAAAATCAGTGGAAATATAAACTAAATATTGATTATATTGTTTAGCTAATTCTAAAATGTTTCGAGTACCTTCGACGTTAAGTTGATAACAAATGCCGGTTTTGTCGCCATTTTGTGACCAAGCAACGTTGGTATCAGTAAAAGCAGCCATATGAAGAACGGCTACTGCATCGGAATTTTTGGCAAAAGCAGCAGCGAGACTTTCTTTGTCTAAAACATTGACACCAGTATCAAGTGAAAAATCGACAAATTCATATTTATCTTTGAGTAATTCGACAATGCGAGAACCGACTAAACCACTTAAGCCTGTGCCGATTATTTTTTGTTTATTTGACATAATTTTAATTTACAATTTTCAAATACCAATGAATTTTAAAATTTTTAAATTAATAAATTGAAAATTTATTGAAAATTGGATCTTGAAAATTGAATCTTTTTTTACCAATTAATTTTCATTAAATCTTCTTTGGCTTGGGAAAGAGTCGGCCAAAGTTTGTCTTTTTCTGACAAAATTGGGTTACCGTTGGTAAACCAAGTAATGTTTAAATCTGGATCATTCCATAAAAGTCCGCCTTCGGATTCTTTGTTGTAATAGTTACTACATTTATATTGAAAATCGACAGTTTCACTAATGACATAGAAACCATGTGCAAATCCAGCTGGGATAAAAAACATTTTTTTGTTGGCGGCAGAAAGATGGGCACTTTCCCATTGACCAAAAGTGGGAGAATTAGGGCGCAAATCAACAGCGACATCAACAACTTCTCCTTGGGTAACACGGATTAATTTGGCTTGAGCAAAAGGAGGTTTTTGAAAGTGAAGACCACGAAGAACACCTTGAGAGGAATGAGAATGATTGTCTTGAACAAAATCAACATCAATGCCATTGTCGGCAAAAACTTTTTTGGAATAGGTTTCCATGAAAAAACCTCGATCATCAGAAAAAACGGAAGGCTCAATAATTACTAGGCCATCAATTTTAGATTTAGTGAAATTCATATATTTATTTTTTGTAGAGACGTGCCGGCGGCGCGTCTCTACTTTATTAATTTATTTTTTATTTAATT
>Ga0183100_1000999_pt1 | contig 16203 bp, 9 predicted proteins | sample Biomet2_FD_127789 | JGI IMG/M metagenome (GOLD analysis project Ga0183100, IMG submission 127789) | Microbial communities from bioreactor (seeded with anoxic lake sediment) at LBNL, California, USA - Biofuel metagenome 2 | ecosystem: Engineered > Bioreactor > Anaerobic > Unclassified ...
GAATGCGCCGCCGCGGCGGGCGAACGGAGCCACGCCATGCGCAGCGGAAGGGCCGGAACGGAAAAATCACAGGTAAACGCCCAATCGGTCGGCTCGGCCTGCGGGCCGGGCAACGGGACGGTTTCCTGTGGCAACGTTTCACCACCGGTCAGGCGGGGATAGCCCAAGGAGTTAAACTCCACAGTTTGCAGGAAGGTTTCCCGACCCAATACACTGAAGCCGCCAAACGGTTTTTTTCTGGTGCCCAAATGAAAAAGCAACCAGCGGTTGGCGGTATCTTCTACCAGTGAGCCATGCCCCGCGTACTGTATCGGCCAGTCGGGCCGATGGCGCGCCGTGAGCATGTGACCTTTGGGGTCCGGTACATACGGGCCTTCGCGGTTCGTGGATTTGCAGACCAGTACGGCATGGTCGTCCCGTGTGCCGCCCTCGGCTACCATCAGCAAATACTCGCCATGGCGCGCGTACAGATGCGGCCCTTCCGTAAGCCCTAGGCTGGAGCCGCGATAGATCAGCTTTGGCTGGCCGAGCAGCCGGCGCTGCGTGGGACAGTATTCCTGCAAAAAGATGCCCGCAAAGTGATTCTGTTCTACGCGGCTGTCCCACCGCATACCAACGACCCAGTGGCTGCCGTCGGGATCGTGAAACAGGGATGCGTCAAACCCTCCGCTATGCAGGCGCACGGGCGCTGCCCAAGGGCCGCGAACATCGGGGGCGCTGGTTACATAGTTTTCGGTATCCTGCGTGGTTTCTTCCACGGTGCGGGTAATGGAATACAGCAGGTAGAACAACCCGTTCGCGTAGCTCAGGCAAGGCGCCCATACGCCGCCGGAGTTGGGCACACCGCGAAGATCGAGCAATGCCGGGGTATCGAGGGGGCGCGCAACCAGCGTCCAGTGCAAAAGATCGGTTGAGTGATGGATTTCCACCCCGGGGTACCACTCAAAGGTAGAGGAGGCTATGTAATAGTCCCCATCCACGCGCACCGCGCAGGGATCGGGGTGAAAACCCGGCAGGATCGGGTTGGCGACAATCATCCGCACACCGCCTTACGCCCGGTCGGATTGTTTATGCGCAAACAACTGCAGTTTGGCGTACAAATCTTCCAGCACCATGCGGCTGTCGATGGAGTTGTACACGCGGATGGGGCGATTGCGCCCTGTGTGGTGGTACGCCATATCCGCGCTGATCAGCGGGGCGCAATGCCAATCGAAGCGATACCGGTGTTCGTACAGGATGAGGCCCATAGCGGGGTTATCCCCCAACACCCAAGTTTCCCCGGAGCGGAAATCGCTTTTGCGGGGTCCTTCGGTTTGCGCGTGTTCGTTGAGCTGGTCGCACAGGTACTCGCCGATACGACCGCAGGGTCGTACGCGCGCTTCCAGCTCGGCAAGGGATACGTCCATCATCATATACACGTTTTGCGGTACCTGCCAAAGCGCCACGCCGCTTGCAAACACAACATTGGCGGCGTGAATGTCATTGGAAAGGTTAAACTCAGCCCCGCCCTCCGGGTAGGCTCCGCCGCCAATCCAGATGGCGGTAAACCTGCCCGCAATACGCGGCTCCAGCAGCAGAGCGCTGGCCAAATCGGTCAACGGGCCTAAAAATGTAACGTATAGCGGACGGTCATCCGCTTTCATGGCTTCGCGGATGATCAGTTGCGCCCCTTCGCTATCCACCGGGGTGGCGGGATTGGGCAGAGCGTGCGTTGCGCCGCGGTAGAGCATGTTTTCTGTGGAAAAACCCATTGTTTCAAACACGGTTTGCAGTTCGGCGTAGCTTTCCTCCATGCTTTGCTGCGTGCGACGGGTACCGAAATGCGCGGCGATCATCCCCACGTTTTCCATTTTGGGGCTCAAAAGCGCTTGGACAATCGAAAACTGGTCGTCCGCCTCGTTTTTAGCGTCGGTATCGGTGATGACGCGCACCACTTTTTCCTGCGGAACCTCAAAGTGATATTGTGTGTAACGCATGGAGACGCTCCTTTATTCGCCCAAGAATTCTTCGCGCAGGGTTACGCCAAATTCCTTGGCAATGGCGCGCAGATCATCATCGGTAATCGTTTGTAAAATCGGTTTCCCGGTGGCAAGAACCTTCATGTAGATTTCTGCGGATTTTTCGATGGTATGCATCAGGCCAAAGGTCGTATCAAAATCCGGACCGCTGACAAACAGGCCGTGGTGCGTCCATACGACAGCGTCATAGGTTTGCATCAGGCGGCTGGTGGCGTGAGCGATGGCCGCCCCGCCGGGTACCATCCACGGCACAACCCCCACGCCGCCGGGGAACACGACCGGGCATTCGGTGGCGCTTTGCCAAAGCGCGCGGGAGAAGGCGCGATCGGTCAGGGGTAATACATAGGTCATGGCGATTACGTTGGCCGGGTGCGCGTGGTAAATCAGCCGATGCGCGCCCTGCGTGACGGCCATGCGCACGCTGTGGTTCAGAAAGTGCGTGGGAAACTCGCTGGTGGGACGGCCGCCGTCCGCAAGACCCCAAACCAGACGGTAGGCGTCGCCAGTTGCATTGATTTCCACCACGCCTAAACTGGTTTCCGGGCTTAGAATTACATTGCGCATGAATTTACCGCTGCCGGTGGCGATGAAAAACGCGTTGGCGAGGTTGGGCGCGCACACAGGCAAGGCTACCCATTCTCGGGGCGAGGGGTTACAATAAAGCCGTATTTCCGCGATTTCCTCCGGGGTCAGGCGGCAGGTGAAATTGCCGCCGTTGCGCTCGTGCCAGCCTTGCAGCCATCCGTCGTTGCAAAGGCGAACAGTGCTTTGCAGCGCAGTTGTGTCCATCATATTCATGTGGGTCACTCCCTTGTTTGTAATACGGCGCGCTCGTACTGAGCAACCGCCGGGTACCATTCGCCATCCGCGGGCACGCCCTGACGCTCGCAGTAGGCTTGCCATACATCGCCAAAGGGAAGGGTTTTCAGGTCTTCCTGCTCGGTTAGCAGCTCGGTAAAGCGGCTTTCTCCCTGCAGAGCGCGAAGACGGTCGTTGGGTTGCAGCAGCGCCCAGAGCAACGCTTTTTGCATGTTGCGCGCGCCGATGACCCATGCGGCTACCCGATTGATGGAGGCGTCAAAGAAATCCAAGCCGATCATCACCTTGGCAAGCGCGTTGCAGCGTACGATTTCGCAGGCGATGTCGCGCAAGTCGTCGGAAAAGCGCACCACATGGTCGCTATCCCAACGCATGGGACGGGTTACATGCAGCGGAATTTTGTCAAAATAGCATAGCAGCGAGGCGATCTTATCGTCCACTTGCTCGGTGGGGTGGTAGTGCCCGTTATCCAACAGGTTATACACACCCGGATGGGTGGCCGCATAACCCATATAGAATTCCGCGCTGCCCACGGTGCAGGCTTCCAGCCCGATGCCAAAGACCTTGCTTTCCACACTGTCGACTACGCCATGCAGTTTTTCGGCAAAAATCTGATCCAGACTGTCGCGCAGCCGGAGCCGAGGGGAAAGCCGGTCGGCAGGCACATCCTTAAATCCGTCCGGAATCCACACATTGCAAAGGCAGGGTTCGCCCAGCTCCCGGGCAAAGTATGCGGCAATCCGCCGGCAGGCGATGCCGTGGCGCACCCAATAGGCGCGGACCTCTGCATCCGGGCTGGACAGGGTGAGGTTATCCTTGACCATCGCATGGCTGAAGAAGGTTGGATTAAAGCTGATGCCGTAGCCGCGCTCCCGGGCAAACTGCACCCAGGGGGCAAAATGCGCGGGCTCCAGCGCATCCCGGCTAATGGGTGAGCCGTCAAACACGGCATAGCTGGCATGGAGGTTGATGTTCTTCTTTCCGGGAATCAGTGCGCAAGCCTGATCGAAATCCGCGGTGAGCTCGGCAAAGTTGCGGGCTTTGCCCGGATAGTTGCCGGTTGTTTGAATACCGCCGGACAGCGCCTTGCCAAGGTTTTCAAAACCCGTTACATCATCCCCCTGCCAACAGTGCAGGCTTACGGGCGTGCGGGCCAGCGCATCCATCGCGGCGTCGCAATCTACGCCGAAGGCTTGATAACGTTCCTTTGCCGAATCATACCGGTTCATGAGCATCGACTCCTTTATGGGGTAGATAGGTTTTTCCCCGAAAACTGTTGCGAACGCAGTCGCGCGCCTGTGCGACGTTTGGCCACTGACCGTGTGCCAGCAGTTGCGCCATCAGGTTGCCAAGCGCCGTGCATTCGTCCGGTTCGGTGTATACCGGCACACCGGCGGCGTTCGCCGTCCACTGGTTGAGCACCCGGTTGCGGCAACCGCCGCCGACAATGTGCAGCGCGTCCATAGGGCGACCTGTAAGCCTGCGCAGATCAGCCAGCGCACGGGCATATGCTTGCGCCAGACTGTGCAGTACGCAGCTCATCAGCTGTTCATCGTTTTCCGGCGGGGGCGCGCCGCTTTCGGCGAGGGCGGCGCGAATTTCGCCAATCATGCTGCCGGGAGCCAGAAAACGGGGAGCAGTCGCGTCTACGGTGGCGGTATAGCCCGCGCCGGCCAGCGCCATGTCCGCCAGCTGCGCGTAGGAATAACGGTCGCTTAGCTCGTGACGGATACATTGCACCATCCATAACCCCATAATGTTACGCAGGAAGCGTACATTGCCGCCGTAGCCCAGCTCATTGGTAAAACCGGCGCTGCGGGCGTTTTCGGTCAGCAATGGCTCATCAAGCTCCGCGCCCAGCAGGCTCCATGTGCCGCTGGAGAGGATCGCCGTATTGGGCGAAGCGAGAGGCACCGCAAGAAAGGCGCTGCCCGTATCATGGGTTGCAGGCAGGATCACTTCACAGGTGAAACCGACCAGATCGGAGATTTCTCCGCGCAGGGAACCTAACGAGGTGCCGGGTGGAAGCGGTTGCGAAGTAAACAGGGTGTCCGGCAAACCGGCCATGCGCAAGGCGGCGGCGTCCCAATGACGGGTGCGCGGGTTTAGCAGCGCCGTGGTAGACGCGTTGGTTACCTCGTTGCAAAGCTGACCGGATAGCAGGTAGTGCAGGTAATCCGGGATCATTAAAAAGTGACGCGCGCTTGCGATCAGCTCCGGCGGGGTGGAAAGCAACTGGTAAACGCTGTTGAAGGGCTGAAAGGCAATGCCGGTGCGCGCGTAGAGCTGATCGGGGGGGATGCGCTCAAGAAAGGGACGGGTGCGGCTGTCGCGGTACGCAATGGAATCGCCCAGCCGCTCCTTGTTTTTATTGAGCAGTACATAGTCCACCGCCCAGGTATCTACCCCAAGCGAATCGGGCACTTTTCCCAGCCGTTTGCACTCCCTGAGCCCCGTTAGCACGTGGGACCACAGCGCGTTGAGGTTCCAGCACAGGTGGCCGTCACGTTCTTCCAGCCCGTTGGGAAAGCGGTATACCTCCTCCAGTACCAGACGGCCGCCATCCACATGGCCCAGAATGTGCCGCCCTCCGGAGGCGCCGATGTCAATCGCCAGCGCATAACCTGCCATCCGTATTTCACGTCCTTTGTTCCCGTTTGCCCCAGCATAGCACGTTTGCAACGGAAAAAACAGGACGTAGTTTGCGCAAAACTACGTCCTGTGTGAACCTCGCACATCCCGTGGCGAGAGATGGTAGGTTTCCCGGAACAGCCGATAGAAAAAGCTGTTGTTCTGATAGCCGACGGCGGTGCAGATGCTGGCCACGCTCATATTTGACTGCGTGAGCAACTGCCGCGCCTTTTCCATGCGGCGTTTTTGCAAAAGCGCCGTGCAGGTTTGGCCGGTCGCTTCGCGACAAACGCGGCTAATGTAGGACACCGACAGATTGCGCGCCTGCGCGAACGCGCTCAGGTCAAAATCCTTGTAATGCAGGAAAATTTCGTTCAACAGGTCCACCGCCAACGGGTTCCAACTACGTACGGTGGCGGACAGGCGCATACGGTCGCTGGAGGAAAGCAGGTGTAAAAACAGCAAACCCATTTCAATGCGGGGGATGCTGCGCCGGGCGCTGGTTTCCTCCACAAACCCATACAACATGCTTTGCAGCAGGCATTGCACGCTTTGCACGCGCTGCACCGCAAAATGCAAAAAGGGCACCGAGGTTTCGCCGTTTCGCAACGCGTCCAGCAGAAAACGCCCAAGCGCATTATCCGAACCGACCAGCTCAAGGGCAAAATCGAAAAAGCCCGGCTGTACGATAAAGTTGACGGCAACATCCTCCCGGCCACAGGGGCGGATGGCGTGGCTGGCGTAGCGGTTGATGAAGATCAACTCGCCTGCCTGCAAGACAACCGTCTCGCCGCTTTCCATTTCATGCACGGTTTGGCCTGCGAGCATGTACATCATTTCCACATAGTCGTGCCGGTGCGGCGGGAAGGCGGTAAAACGTGTATGCGGGCGGATGGTGATGAGACGATCCTGCCGCAAAAATTTCTGGCCTTCAACCATCGCGTTAGTGGCCGCGGACTGGTATCGGCTCATATCCAATGGCTTGCCCGCCAAAATTTCCTGCTCCTCATCCGTTAACGCGGAAAAATGCGCAAGCAACGCTGATTCCGTCACGGTCGGCACTCCTTTCCGTGTGTGCGGGATACGGCCGTTTGTCGGCGATGCGCTTTCATGCTATAATCAGGGCACAGTTCCACCCTGTGTCTTAAGATCAAATACACGCCGATAAACCTGACGCTACTATACCATCGCCCCCAAACCATGTCAATAAAAGCCAAGAAAGGCGGAGCCGCCGATGCCAAAGCGCAAGCCTTTTCTCCAATGGAAAATCCGCACACAGATTCTGGTTTGCATGATGGCGCTCGCGCTGATTGTGGCGCTTACGCTATCCTTTGGACTGGTGCGCATTGCCAATAATACGCTGGAAACCAACTACCGTGTAACCTGTGAAAACAACCTGAGCGTGGTAAACGACGTATTGGACCTGCGCCTGAACACCATTGTGAAGCTGGTGCGAGAAGCGGTGTTTAGCGACGACTTTCAGCGAATTATCAAGATGCCCAATATATATAACTCTCCGTATTTTGACACGGATTCCAACCAGAAGCTGGACGCAATCTGGAACGAGATGGAGTACCAGAATGATTTGCTGGATTCCATGTTCCTGTTTGATTTGCAGGGGCGTTTTTACAAACGCAGGCTTGGGGCGCAGAGCACATCCAATTACCAGATTTACTATACGCAACCGCAGCCGGTAACCGCGGACTGGTATCAAAAGGCGCAGGAAGCCAAAGGGCGGGAAGTGTTTTTCGGCAAGGATGTGCTCGACCCGGGTCAGACCAACGCGCGGGTTTCCATGGTAAAACTGATTTATGACCCCGCCGACCGTACGCCTAAGGCAATGGTGATTGTATGCCTGCGATCCTCGCTGTTGCGTAAGCTCCTGCCGCAAAGCGACCGTTACTTTAAGACCTCCACATTTTATCTGCTGGACGAGGCGGACCGCGTGATCTACTCCTCCGGGAACGCCGGGCTGAGCGACGACGAGGTGGGGCAGGCTTTGCATAGCACGCAGGATAACGGGTACCTGCTCAGTTCCACCGAATCCTCCATTACGGGTTGGACGCTGGTAAACGCGGTGGAGCGCAAGGAGCTGAACGCCATGGTCAACCGCATCGGCCTGAGCGCCATCGCTCTTGCGGCGCTGCTGACACTGGTCGCGCTGGTGCTGAGCAACGTGGCGACCCGCTACCTCAACCGGTCGCTTACCCACCTGAAAAAGCTGCTGGAAGAAATCAACCGAAAGGGCGGCAGTATTCAGGAGGATTTTGACGACAGTGAAATCGGGCAAATCGGCCGGGTGTTGAAAAGCACCTATAACCATAACCTTGCCTTGCAGGAGCGGATGCTCAAGCTGGAGGTGCAGGAGCGCGAAAGCGAGCTGCGGCTTTTGCAGGCGCAGATCAATCCGCATTTTCTGTATAACACGTTGGATTCCATTTATTCGTCGGCCATCGTATCGCACGACGATCAGACGGCGCAAATGGTGGCATCGCTTTCCGGGTTATTCCGGATTTCGCTGAGCAAGGGGAAACGCGCTATCACCGTTCGGGACGAGCTCACGTATATTCAGCGATATATGACCATCCAGAATATCCGCTTTCAGGATCGGTTTGCGTTGATTGTGGATGTGGATGATAATGTGCTGGACCTGACCATCCTGAAGCTAACCTTACAGCCGTTTGTGGAAAATGCGATGATCCACGGATTGGAGCCGAAAATTGGCAAGGGATATATTGAAATTAAAGGGGAACGGATTGACGACGACCTGTATTTTACCGTTTCGGATAACGGCGTGGGGGTGGAGGATCTGGAACGGTTTTACGAAGGCTATGGCATTCGTAACGTGATAGACCGCATTCACCTGTTCTACGGGCCAACATACGGCGTGGAAATCCAGAGCACCCCCGACCACGGCACAAGCGTGCGTATTCACATTTCTGCAAAGGAGGGCAATACCAATGTTGAAGCTGGCGATCTTTGACGACGAGCCGATGATTCTGCAGGGGATGGCGATCCTGGTGGAGCGTTCCGGCTTGCCGCTTACCATTGCCTGTACGGCGCAAAATGGGTTGAAAGCGCTGGAACAGCTGAAACTGCATCGTCCGGAGATCATCCTGAGCGATATTCGTATGCCCGGGGTAGATGGGCTGACGCTGATTGAGCAGGCGGCGGGCATCCTGCCGGATAGCGTCTACCTGATTATGAGCGGCTACCGCGACTTTGACTTTGTAAAGCGCGCGCTGGCATTGCGCGTGGTGGACTACCTGGAAAAGCCCGTGACGCTGGAAACGCTTGTGCCCGCGCTCAAGCGCGCGATGGAACTGTTAGGGGAGCATCAGGGGCGCGCAACGGCCACGCCCCCGCCCGACAGCCGCCCCGCCGAAGCGCCTGCCGACAGGGCCGACATACGGCGGCTGATCAGCTACATTCACCAGCACTACAGCGAGGACATTTCGTTGGGTGATTTAGCCGACCTGGCGGATATGAACCCAGCCTACCTGAGCAACCTGTTTAAGGAAACGGTGGGCATGAGCTATGTAAAGTACCTGACCGGCGTGCGTCTGGAGCAAGCGAAGGTATTTTTGGCGCGGGGAGAACGCACCGCCGCCGTCGCCAAAATCGTCGGCTATGCGGACGATAAATATTTCCGTCAGGTTTTCAAGAAAAACGAGGGAATTACCCCCAGCGAATATCGGCAGAAAGCACAGGGCAGAGAACCTGTTTAGCTGACCGTTCAGATGATTTTTCAGCAAATGAAAGCCAAAAAAATTCACCATATTTACAAAAACATTGACCCTTGTACGATGTGGTTGTATTGCATATAATTCAGACATCAAATAACACATTGCAAGGAGGTTCCCAACATGATCCGTAAAGGTTTTGCCCTGCTCCTCGCCCTCTGCCTTGTGCTGAGCTTCACGGTCGCGCTAGCAGAACAGCCCACCAAGAAGATCACGATCCTCTCCATCTGGGCGGAGGATAACGACAACGGCATCGTGATGACCAAGCTGACCGATAAGTACATTGCAGAAGTGAACCCGAACTTCTCCTACGAGTACGAACTGGTTTCCGCGGATAACCTCCGCCAGAAGATCGCCACCATGGCGGCTTCCAACGACCTGCCCGACGTGTTCGTATACGAATCCGGCACGCCGCTGATCCCGATGATTGAAGACGGTTATGTGCTGGACATCACCAAGGCGCTGACCGACCTAGGCGTGTACGACAAGCTGGACGCTGGCGCTGTTGCGATTTTGAGCAACCTGACCGGCACCCCGGATATTTACGACCTGCCCCTGGGCCTGAACGTGGAAGGCTTCTGGTACAACAAGGCGCTGTTTGCGCAGGCAGGCATCGAGGCCGCGCCCGCAACCTATGACGAAATGCTGGCCGATTGTGAAAAACTCATGGCTGCCGGCATCCAGCCCTTCGCAGTAGGCGGCGCGGACAAATGGCCCGCAACTCGCCTGATTAATGCCTATGTGATGCGTAAACTGGGTGTGGACGCGTTGGCGAAGTGCGCCGCGGGCGAACTTTCCTACGTGAACGACGGCATCGTGGAAGGCGCGCAGCTCCTTCAGGATATGTGCAACAAGGGTTACTTTGGCGAAGGCCCCACCACGGTTGATTACAATACTGCCGCCAACATGCTCATGTCCGGCAAAGCCGCGATGCTGTACAACGGCAGCTGGTTTACGCAGAACCTGGCCAGCACCGACAACCCCGCCGGCGAAGATGGTATCGGCTTCTTCAACATTCCCACGGTAGCGGGCGGCGTAGGCACCGCGACAGAATACTCCATGAACTGCGGCAACATCCTCTGCCTGAGCGCTGCCAAGTATGACGACGCGACCGCGGACTGGCTCAAGTACATGGTTTCCAACATCGGCGATTTCGCCATCCAGAACAGCGGCACCCTCAAGGGCTACAAGATCGACAAGTATCCCGAAACGCTGAGCAACTATACCAAGATGGTCGCGGCCGAGTTTGCCAAGGTTACGGCTGCCAGCACCTGGTTTGAAGCTACCATGTGATGGGAAAGGGTTGACTGACCGATGGCGAGTGCGGACTGCAAGCGGCAGGCACATTTTTCCCCGGTACAAAGCATTTGGAGGATGGTCAGGCGATTTTCATCGCAGAACGCTTTCAGCACAGCCGCATGAACGGCGTTTTCGGTTTTCATGCAAGGCCTCCTTTCCCACTTGAATTTAGAAATAGTATAACAATACATCGATAAATGTCAATATGTTATTTCAAAGAATGGGCACGGCATGGCGATAGAGAGGCGCGTTTGGGCGGGGGATCGTGGCACAAGCTAAGCCTGTACGAGCCAATACAATGAGAACAAACAATCGGGGAATCCTGCGCAGGCGAAGCGTTGGGTTGGCGACGCGACACGTAACCAGACAAGCGCGCTGTTTTTCGGTTGGGAAAGGCCTTGCTTCATGCTTGTGCGTTGCTTTTTTCAAAAGCATACCCGAGGCAACTTGACTCGTTTGCATTAGGCAGGATAATGGTTGGTAACAGAAGGTTGGCAGTAAAAAGCGAGGCTTGGTATCCGCTGGGCGGAGTATCGCTCCCGTACCGAGCCCCCCGAGCTGGTCCGGGCTTCTATAAACGTAAAGGCTTGAGCAGGCAAGATTCACGCCTGTTGCGATCATGAACGGTGGGCTGCCAACTGCAATTATATTAAGAAAGTCATCGGGATGCGTAATGACAATCAGCATGCAGTACAAGAGATGGAATGGTAAGGACCCTGCGGCCCCGGCACCATTGTATTGATGGAACGCGTTTTTGGGGGGTGTAAAAGGCTGCGATCAAGGAAACCTCAGACCATGATATGAGTGGAGTTGGCATTTTTGCCCTAACGCATCTATTGCACGGCGTTTTATCCCCCTGACTACGTCGCGAAGGCTCGACGCAGAACCCCTCCGGCTTTGCCCGATGCCTTATCCTGGAATAAAACTGTATGCGATCGATGACGGATTTTGGGTGTGAAATCGGGAAGGCAGGATGAGAAAAAGAGCGGATAGGGTTTTGCACCCTGTCCGCCCTTTTACGGCCTTACATCGTTCGGCTGTATACGGTACTCAGTACTTAAATGAAGCCCTGGGGCTATACGAGCTTTCGCTTGTTCTTCCGTCCGGGCTTACATGGACCGTGGTAAGCCAATAGTAATACGTTACGCCCTGGTGCAGCCCCGTATCGATGTACTCCAGCTGCCCTGTGGCGCAGGTGCGTACCAACTCGCGTTTACCGGTGGGTGAGGAGGCGCGCCAAACCTTCACGTAATAATTCGCCGTGGGCAAGCCCAGCTTTACACCGCCTGAGCCGGTTGCAGCGCAGGTCGGAGCACTTGGCGTTAAGGGTTGCGTAAGCAGGTATTCGATATTGCTGAAATCGCTTTCGGTTTTGTCGGCATACACCGCGGTTACCAAGATGGGATAACACCGGCTGCGACCAAAGGTGTAGTTGATGGTAACGCTGGTGCCCTTCACCTGATAATAATACACGTTACTATCCTCATCCTCAATATCGCCATCGACGTAATAGAGGTTGTAGCCGATCGCCCCTTTGACCGGCGTCCAGGAGAAGGAAGCGTTAACATAATCCGGATACACTTTGCTCACTGCGCATCTTGTGATTTGAGGCGCATACTGTGCGCGCATATTCAAGTAGACGCTGGATGTAGACTTGCCCTCAAAGGTTTTTCCCGCCAGCCTTCGCAGCGCAGCGACCTGCAGCTCATACTCCTCTCCGGTTTGCAATCTGGAAAGGGATACCTTGGCCGCAGTGGAAACATTTACGGTTTGCCACGCGCTTTCGCCAACCCTTCGGTAGTGCACGGCATAACCTGACGCTCCCGTTACCTTTGGCCAAGAAGCGGATAGGCTGGTGGCCGAGGTTTGCCAAACGCGAGGTTCCGCCGGTGCATCTGCCACGATCAGAGCCTTGGCTGCGCACTTTGCTCCAACGACACGTCCGCAATCTTCACACAGAAAAACGGCTGCCACCTGAAATGAGTAACTATACTCAGGCAGGATCCCTGTTCCGCTATCCAGCGGAAAGTCGATAAACGCATCGGCGGTGGTGCGGGTGTAGGATACGGTTTTGCCCTGACCGGTACGGGTGATGAACACATCGTACTCCACAGCGCCCACGATCGGCTTCCAGCATAGGAAATAGCTGACGGCGTCTGATGTGTCGGACAACATGGCGAAATCAGAAAAGGTGAGAACCGGTGCCGGAAGGGGTTTACAGGGAATCGCCACCCTCACAACAGGAGAGGGCTCGCTGTCGGTTGTACCAACCATAGCGGCAACCTGGTAATAAATCACCCGGCTGTAACAGGCAGTCGCAAACCTGTGCGTTAAGGCGGTGGAGGTGGCCCCCCTAAGTGTACCGGCGAGGGAGAAAGGGCCTTCCGGCGCGTCGGCGGTATAGACGCGGTATCCTTTCGCCGCTGTGACCTTTGACCACTGGATTTTGACCGATTTGGCATCCTTGGAGGGCGTTGCGCTGAGAATGCGGGGGATCACCTCGGAAACCATCGTCAAGTGTACAGGCTCGGACAGTTCGCTGAGAAAGCGTGACTTGCCTACGGTTTTATAAGCGCGTACCGCAAAGGTGTACGCAGGCAGGTCAAGATTTGATAAGGTAAGCGCGGTTTTGCCCGCGGCTGTGGCAAGTACCTTCCAACCGTCCTCACCAAGTGCCAGCAGCTCATAGCCGTTCGCCCCTTTGGGCGCGATCCAGCTCATGGTGGCGGCGGTGGGAGCGTTTTGCACGGCGGTGAATCCGGAAGGAGGCAGCACCCGGATTTCGATGGAAATTTCAGGGGAACGCTCCGAATACTTGCGCAGGTAATTGGCATCGGAATAGGCGCGAATCTGGTAGCGGTAGGTTTTCCCGGCGGGGAGGTTGGTATCCCGCAGCAGAAGCGTGCCCGACATTTTCACGGTGCGCAGCAGCTTGCTTGGCCCGGTTCCCTCGGCGCGGTACACCTCGAAGCCCTGAGCAAAGTCTAGCGTGTTGGTCTGCAGGGTGACGGAGTTGTAGCTGTCCTGCACAAGGCTCAGGATTGAAAGCTTCTCATTGTCCACACGGTCAAGCAACTGATAGGCGGTGTTGGTGGCCAGCGCGTAGCGGTAGGCAGCCGAGCTCTTGATGCAATATAAGGTTGCTTTAGACGGAAAGGCGGGGCGCCTGATCTGCTGAATACATGCGGGGATGTATAGCTTTTGCACTGTGGACAGGTGGGTCAGCGCGTTAGGCTCAATACTGGTGACCGTAATCCCTTCCAGCATTCCGGGCACCAGCAGCTCGGCGCTGTCCGGCCCATCGTAGCCATAGATGGAAGCGGTGTTTGTGGTTCGGTTTACCCACAGCAGCCAGGGGCCAATACGCGTTGGCTCATTGGGCGTAAGCTGAGCGGCGTCGCTGAGAATGATAAACCGGTATCCGTACTGGCGACAGAGGGATTGGACAGGAGAGTCCGGATAGCCCGCGATCACAACCTTGGTGCTGGCAAAGGCATCGGCAGGGAAATACCGAATGCCGCCATGAAGGGTAATCTGCCTCAGGTTTGGTAGCGCGGCAAAAGCCAATGACCCGATAGATTCAACCGGCGCCCCACCCAAAGTCTCGGGCACAACCAGCGCGGTGGCTGACGTATTCGTATATCCCAGCACGGTAACGCTGCCGGTCGCAAGGTCGGTAATGTAGCGCCAACTACCGCTGGTTTGCGCGGTAGGGGTAGGAAGCTCTGGGGGCTCGGGCGGGGCGGCGAGGGTAACCGTCACATCATTGGCGAAAGTGCTCTGAAAGACGACCCCGGAGAGCGTCCGCTTGGCGCGTACGCTTGCCGTTACCACTGCATTCGCGGGAAGCCCGCTGAGCATATAGCTGTTTTCCGACGAGGAGGCGCTTTCCGCCTCGCCGCCGTTTACTGCATACCGCAACTCGTAGCCGTCGGCGCCGGTCACTGCGTTCCATCCGATCCGCAGGGAGGTGCCATCCAGCACTTGGACGGAAACCGTGGGCGTCTCAAGATCAATGAACGGGTATTTAGCAGAATACGAACTGGTGACCCCGTTGTCGCTGTTCGGATAATAGCGGTTGGAACGCGCGGATACTTCATACGCTACGCCCGACTTGTAGCTGCTCGCGGGCAGCTCAAGCGTCTCGGATTGGTGCAGGAATGTCTTGTTATAGTAGGTGGTGCCCGCCGGACACAGCTGGAAATCGTAGTCATCAGCACCCGGGACGGGAGTGATGGCGACCTTGTATTTTTGTACGACTCCCGCCGAGACACCCTGTATTTCCGGAGAACGGCAGGGGATGATGATATGTTTGACGGGTTCGTTATCGGAGAACGGCACGTCCTGGCATTGGATACGGTAAGAGACTGTGGTACCGCTTTCCAATTTACCAATGGCGTGAGCATAGCTGGTCGTGCCAGCCGGAATGGTTGCCAAATCGCTAAAGGGTACGGTGCCATACTCGGTTGTATACTGGAGTACATAGCCTGTTGCATTGGTCACCGCATTCCAGTTTAGGTACACATGTCCAATCGCATCATACGAAGCGGCGCGGATCGCCGGAACATAGGTTTTTGACAGGGTGAGGGTTTTGAACTCGGATAGGCGACCGTGCTCTCCCGCAGAGATAGCAAAATCGATCTTTTGCGCATACGGTGAATGGATCTCGACGAAACCGCCCTCGTTGCTGATGATATCATTCGCATACGTGCTAGTCTCGACTCCGTTGCTCGCGTATACCTGGAAAGTGGTTTCTCCTCCGGTGTTCTTCGGCTTTATGAAGACCGTGTTCCAACTGGTTTGAATAAGCACGTCAATTTGCGGAATGACGGCTGAGATTCGATAAACGCCGTAGTACTCGTTGGGTGTGCCCAGCTTACCCAGCATGCGAACGCCATGATCGTCGTACGCGATGCCACAGACGGCGAAATGGAGGTTCTTTTCTGTCGGGAGCTTGTCGCGCCAGATCGTAGCGGTGCATACATCGGCGGCTGTGGTTCCGCACTCCCGGTACTCGTGGTCTTCGCTTTCATAATAGCCGTAGCTGTAGCCCTCCGCGTTTTGAATGGGTTTCCACGAAAGTACAATCTGTTGGCGTTTGGTTTCTTGATCTGTGGGAAAGGTCGTCCAGTTAAAAACGGGCGCGTCGAGCGGTAATACGACGCTGACGGCGGCGCTGGTGGTTACGCCAGAAGCGAACTGCGCCTCCAGCGTGAAATAGAACCTCCCGCCGCATGGCATCGTCCAAGTGGTTCCAGATGCTGAAGCTGGGCAAATTAGATAACTTGTTCCAAAAAGAACAGGGCTTCTTCTCAAGGTATAATTCATGGCGCCAGGAAGCGGTGTCCATCGTAAGCTGACACTTCTATCTGTAGAAGCGACTGCCTTGAGCACCGGTACGGGATTGGAACCGATGGTCATCGTGCGCACATTCGAAAGGTCGCTGACCACCCGCTTGCCCTCAAAAAGCACGTATGCCCGAACCGCGAGCCAGATTTCTTCAACTGGCAGGTTGGTCACCGTGGCGGTGGTTTCGGTTACACCGGTCAGCAGCACCTGGCGTAAACGGCCGTCCTTGTCCAGTTGCAACACCTCGTAGCCCGACGCGCCGGATACTGGGCTCCAGGTGAGGCCGAGGACATCCACATCCGCCCACGCGGGTTCGCTCAGGACTGTCGCACCCGGCCTCATGG